>Ga0172369_10000191_pt1 | contig 88474 bp, 80 predicted proteins | sample LakKiv25m_FD_114539 | JGI IMG/M metagenome (GOLD analysis project Ga0172369, IMG submission 114539) | Freshwater microbial communities from Kabuno Bay, South-Kivu, Congo - kab_022012_11.25m | ecosystem: Environmental > Aquatic > Freshwater > Lake | place: Democratic Republic of the Congo... | reverse complement strand
CTTTTTTTTCTTGTGCCTTCACCGTGTAAGCCGAGAGCGCACAGAAAGAAAGCGATATCAAGAATACCAAGCATATCCTTCCTAATGACCTCATTGCCTAAACCTCCTTAAATGAATGAATGATTCGGTGGTTAAATAAATATACCGCTCGAAAACAGTCCGATTCACCCTCCTTTCCTCAAAATGATTTGGCCATAGACGTCCCTCGATTACTTACGAGCACTTACTCCTGCTGGTTATTAGTACTGATCAATGCTTCAATAGACATTGCCGTCTTCTATCATACGTCCGAAAGAAAGAACCCAGTAGCCAAGTTTCCCTCATGGCGGAGGATGTCCATCATGACTTCCGAACGCCCGTCCTACGAACGATTCAGACGCAAAGGCATCCATGTAACGAACCTCCGAGGTGAATATATACGGATAGCTAGCTTCTCTACTCGAATAGAAGTTTATTGCGAGATTTTCACCGCTTTATCCCGACGAGACGGAGACCTCAGATCTTTTCGCGGGAGTGCAGATGAATGACCTGTAACAGCGAAAACCTGTATATAACGACACCTCGCTCCGTTCTCAAGGTGATATTCAGCAGCCGTCATTTCTAGCGGATTGCGTTTTCTTCCCGAAGTGATTGTAATATTCTTACACTCCTTAGAACCAGAATTGCAACGGTTTTTGGGGGATATCCCTCCTTATAATTGGCCATTGCTGTCGATTTAATGAACTGGAGCTGACCTGCTGTTAAGAAAGCATGCTATCCCTCTATTCCGCATGTGTTCGACTTGGGCCAACATTTCAGTAGGTGAGAACCATACCCCCGTCAAATAATAAGTCTCCTCCGACTAGGTAGGATGAGAATCTTGAAAAACCGAACAAGAACAAGTTTGCTACCTCGATGGGTTTCATCATTTCTTTGACTCGTGACTGCCCCATCATAACGTCGTGCACCACCTCCTCTGGAGTTATGCCCCTCTGTTTTGCCTGGGCAGGGATCTGATTCAGAGCCAGTGCAGTTCTTACAAAGCCTGTGCTCACTGTGAAGGACCGAATCTTGCCCCCTCCCTCGGCAGAAATCGATTGGGACAATGCCCTCAAGCCGAATTTGGTGATGTTATAGACCGGCTTGTTGACAGTGCAAATATGGCCGTGCACTGACGACATGTTGCCAATCACGCCTGTGCCCGTTGGACTGTTTTTCATGTACGGAATAGTAAGCTTGGAAAGGTAAAACGGGGCGCGGAGCATAATTCTTTGCATGAGGTCGTATTTCTCCATAGGAAAATTCTCTACCGAATCAATGTGTTGCATACCTGCAATGTTAGCCAAGAATTTTATAGTCCCTAGTTGAGAAGCCTTAGTAACCGCTTTCTCTATCTCATCGTCCCTGGTTAAATCAGTCTTCAAGAAGATTACCTTTCCCCCAAGCTCTTCCGCCATCTGGCGCGTTCTTTCTCCCTCTAATTCGTTGACATCCAGGGCGACCGTGAGAAGATTGTTCACAGCCGCAGCCACGGTTGTTGCCCTTCCGATACCGCTCGCGGCGCCGGTGACAATGCAAACGTTTTGTTGGTTTAATTCCGCGTCATCCAGGGCTAGAATTTCTTCTCGTCTAATCGCAGGTTCAGCGATGTCCATTTCAAAGACCTCCTCCCTTGGTGAACGGGTCTCCCTGTTAGCAATACAAGCAAAACAGTGACCCGTTGTTCCCTCGTCGTCGCGACTGTTTACAAATTTGGCACATCATATTACGACTATTAAATCGCCTCTGCAAGAAATTCCGACCACGTCGCGGAATGACAGTTATACCCCCGTGATGCGGCAAGACTGACGATTAGAATCCCCATTTAGTCAGGATGGAGATAGCCCGAGTGAACGAAAACGAACGTAACATTCTGGTGGTCACCTGTTTTGGTCACTTCATGAGTCACTATAATATGTTGGTGTTTCCCGCCATCGTCCTACCATTAACAAGCATACTCGACATGGATATGGCATCGGTCTTAAATCTTTGTTTCTGGCAGTATCTGTTGTTTGGTCTTATGGCCCTGCCATGGGGAATAGCAGGAGACAAACTCAACGGCAAAAGCCTCACTATGCTGATGTTTGTGGGTGCAGGTGTGTGCGCGATTCTTTCTGCCCTATTTGTTCGGCACCCAACAGCTCTTTGCCTGGCTCTTGCAGGTATAGGTCTCTTTTCGGCCATCTACCACCCTATAGGCATGGGGCTGATCTCGAAAGGTATAAGTCGAGTCAGCCTTGCCATGGGGTACAACGCAGTGTTTGGGGGACTTGGACTAGCTCTGGCGCCTATCATGACAGGTCTGGCTGTTTGGGCGGGGGGGCCGCGATTTGCGCTTGCTGTTCTTGGAGTACTCAACCTTCTTGGAGTAGGTCTATTATTTCTCATGCCGCTAAGTGAGGAGCCGATTTCTGCCACCTCGTCTGGGGAATCCAGCGAGGAAGGTTACGTGGCGGCATTCCTGGTGCTCCTAATAGCGATGATGCTAGGGGGCGTGGCCTATACAGGAGCGTCTGTGATTATCCCTTCGTATCTGCAACTCAAGACATTGGCCATAGTCGAATGGCTATCTCAAGTCTCTCACGAAGCGGTTCCTCAGAATTTTGTGGCGAACATTCTCACTTCTCTGGTCTTTGGCGTCGGCATGTTAGGGCAGTACGTCGGGGGACACGTTGGTGAACGGTACCCCAAACGTTACAGCTATCTACTTTTCCATGCGTTGTGTATCCCGGCTTCCCTGTCAATTGCATTCACCCTGAATGGCTCTCTCGTCGCGTCTGCCGCCGCATATTTCTTTTTCCTGCTCGGCATGCAAGCTATAGAGAACACTCTAGTAGCTGTTTACGCACCCCGACGACTCCATCATTCCGCGTACGGACTTAAGTTTATCGTCACCTTCGGTATTGGAGCACTGGCTGTAAAAATGATTCAACCAATCGAAGCTTGGTGGGGCATTAGTTCAGTATTCATTGTGCTATGCGTCGTCTCCGCACTTATCGTACTTACAGTAATCACGCTCATACTTGTTACCCGAAACATTGGCACCCGACGTATCATGCCTACACAACCTCTACTTGCAGAAGATTCTCGAGTGGTTTAGGGAAATGGGATTCAAAGGCCGGCACACGGAGGTCAAGAGTAGTTGGTGATGATCCGAACCAAGGGGAATTCATGCGTCCATGGCTGGCCTTCTGAACCCGATGAACAATTTGAAAAACTCTTCTCCCTTTCTTAGGATATAATAACTCAATGCTTCTTGGACACATTGCCGTCGCATCCCTTGCCAAACAGACGATCTTCCAGGAAAGGAATTTCTTGTTTCTATTGGTCTCTTCATTTATGCCCGACCTCATCGACAAGCCTTTGCAGATGCTTTTTGAGCTGCCGGGGCGGGGCGTCGGTCATTCACTTATTGTGTTCTTTGCTGTTGGCCTCATCTTGGTCGCTACGTCCACGAGACTAAGTCTGCCAAGAAGTGTCTTGCTTGCGGGATTATGCATGTGGTTTGCTCACCTGGCAGGGGATTTCCTCGAGTGGCACATTCTTTTGTGGCCGTTCTACAAAGTACCGATGGAACCCTATCCAAAATTCGATTTAGGGGAGAAATTGTATCAATTCTACATCGCAAGAATGTGGCCTGAACAATTCTGGCTTGAGATGGTTTGCATAACTGGGGCCCTCGTGTTGTGGGTGCTTACTTTGTGCCGTGTTCGGGCCCCTTCCAGGGGAAAATAGAGCTAATAACATTTACGAAAGTATCCACGCGTAAGTCCATCATGTCCCATTGCATCCCACTGCCGTGTAATTGGGAATCCACTGTAACTGTCCTGGATGGCCCATGGATTCCAAGGCGACTAAGGGAGCATAGTCGTGAGAAAATCTCTACTACCGATATCCTCCTAATTATTTGGAAAGGCATGACGTCCTCGACCTCCGCGTAACTCCCGCTTGCATAAATTTCAGAAATTGCCACGAGAACGTATATTGTTCCCAGTCCCGTCAATGGCAGTAGCACTCCAACGTTGACTGTCCTCTTGCCGTACCCTCCGATGAACTCAAACCGCTGTATTGGCTGATTTACATGGGCGATCCTTTGTGATAGAAAGCGCACTGGAAACATGCTCCCCAGTCAGAGACTACAGAGCCTCTAGGCTGGCGCGACGACCGGGCAGCGTTGCAATCCCCTTAGTTACGGCCTAGAAGCAGCTTTAGATGAACAACCTCAAACCCTACATAAAATTACTGAGGCCCTCCCAGTGGATCAAGAATGGTTTTGTCCTTATGCCTTTGGTCTTCAGCGGAGACCTCTTCGTGCTAGATTCTGTTGTCAAGGCGGTCGGTATGTTCCTTGCCTTCTGCGCCGCGGCGTCTGGCACGTACATCGTCAATGACTACATAGACGTAGAGCAGGACCGCATACATCCCAAGAAAAAGGACAGACCTCTGGCCTCTGGGGCAATTCCTCCGCGAAACGCCATTGCGGTAGCAGTTCTCTTGATAATCGGCTTATTTATTATCTTGTTCTTTTTCAGAACTCCTTTGCTAGCGATCTCGACTGTCGCCGCATACCTGGTTCTGCAACTGGCCTACTCGACATATCTCAAACATATTGTCATCATAGACGTACTGGCCCTCTCTACGGGTTTCTTGTTCCGAGTGGCCGGAGGGGCGGCTGTCATCGATGTCTCAGTGTCAAGCTGGCTTATCCTATGCACGTTTTCAGTCGCAATCTTTCTGGCGTTGGGCAAGAGACGCCATGAAGTGCTTTTCCTGCCCGATGAAGCCATAAACCACAGACCAGTCTTGCAAAACTACAGTGTACTGTTTCTCGATCAACTCCTTCAGGTCGTCACCACATCCACCCTTATCTTCTATTGCCTATACTGTGTTCGCAGTACCCCTGATATGGGAACCAGCCCTGAAAGGCTCATGCTTACTATTCCATTTGTGGCCTATGGAATTTTTCGATACATGTACATAATCTACCACAAAGAAGACGGGGGCTCTCCGACTTCACTTCTTCTGACGGACGCGCCTTTGCTAGCATGTACAATTTTGTGGCTAATGGCCTTTGTCGCGATAATTTATCTCTGATGACATTACAGACACAAGAAAGGCTGGGAAGAAGCCAAATCTCGCATAGATGCCCCACTAAAGCTAGGAATCAGATCTATCATATCCCCGAATAGACGAAGGAATAACCTAAAATGAAAAAATTGCTTTATGTAATATGGTTCTTATGTGTCGCTTGTATTGGAGTCGTCATTGGGTGCTTTATACACGCGACGCGGGTGCACCAGACTACGCTCATGAGCGGAGTCGCTTTTGTCAGGGAGCTTCCCTACGGTGAACAGATAGTGGGGCTTATTGAGACCACAGTGTTTTCATACCACGAAAAGAGAGAACTGGAAAAGTTTCAAGAAGCTCATCAGGGAAAGATTCAGATCGATCCGGAAGTGCTGAAGAAGCACAAGGAACTCTACAGAGAAAGCCTACCAAAACAATCTAAGTAAAAACACAATAAATTAGATATAATAATCACAAATATAAAACCATAACTTGACAAACTATATTCAACGTGTTACCGCTGCCCCCGAAGCCTGCGGTTCTAGGGCCTCAGTCGGTTTGCCGACCTGATCCTCCATCACCTACACAAACAGGACATCCCATGAGTACGGACAAATACGCCCATGAAGTCGATCTGTGCACCATACCGGGAGAATTCCGTGAGAATTACCGCTTCCTCAGCGAACTGATCCGATGCAGGGACAAGAACCACGCCATATTCAGACGCCTTTCAAGCATTGGCGAGGTCAGGCTACTGGCTTTGCGCCGGACACTCAATAGACGAGAGGCGAAAATACTGAAAGATTTCTTCTCTGCCCCTCGCGGGGAGGATGCCGATTGTTCCCCGGCGCCCGTGCCAGAAGAGCTAGAAGCCTCCATAAGGATTCGCAAAAGGTCAACGTGGCTTCCCTGGGAGGCTGAAGCGATTAGGAAGATCGAGAAGTGGAGGGAAGATCTGGTAACCATTCTTGAGAAAAGACACCTGGAAATATCCAAGAAAGACATTAAGAAAACACTCATATCCACTTCACCGTCCAATTCAGTCTCTTCTAGACGACCTCCCAAAAAGATCTCGCGCCTCTCTGAATGCAGAAGCGCTTTTTCATAGATGTCGAGCCTATTTGAAGTCAACGACATTGGGATTTCGCCCTTGACCAAATTGGGTTAGGTGGGCTAAAGTCACCGCTGAGTTAGCGAGAATAGAGTCATTTGGTAGAAATTAAGTATTAGGGGTGTTCGGCAGTTCGGTGCGCTGACGGATGCAAGTCGACTGTTCACAGGGCGCAGCGTATGGAGGAAGCTGAAAGGCGGCTTCGATGGTCTTCCGATTCTGTAGTCTTGACATAAAGTCCCGTTTGAGAAAGTGAGGGAGGTCCCTCATTGTATCCGCAAGTTGATGCGGCTCGCCGCCTCATGGAAAAGCGGAATATCCCGCAGCAAGCTGTAGAACAATTTTCCGCGGACCTCACAGAAATTGTCCAGGGAGAGAAGAGTCATGTTCCTCTGGACACGGTCTCCTCTCCAGGCGCGTCGTTCCTCCTCGATACTGCCAATTTGTCCCGGTCTTTGGACAGCTTTTCGCGGCTCGGAGCCGAGTCTTTGGCCAAGGTAGTAGTCATAAAGCTCAACGGCGGGAGGAGCACCACCATGGGGGGAGAGGTCCCCAAGGGGATCTTGACCGCAAAAGACGGTTTATCATACCTGGATATCATCATTGGGCAGATCCGAAGCGTGCAAAAGCAGTTGGGGGCGCAGGTTCCCCTCGCCTTGATGAACAGCTTCTTTACTAATGAGGCCACGGAACGATTACTCGAAACCAAAGATATGCACGTCGTCACGTTTCTGCAAAACAGCGTTCCGCGTATTATGGCCGATACGCTCATGCCATTGCAGACATGCACTGATGAAGATTGGGCGCCCCCAGGTCACGGAGACGTCTATCTAAGCCTAAAATTGTCCGGTCTCCTTGACCAACTCATTTCTCAAGGAATCCGGTGGGCCTTCATATCCAATATCGACAATCTTGCTGCGTGCTTAGAACCGTGGATCCTAGGACTAATCAGGGAATATGAGATAGACTTTCTCCTGGAAGTGACTGAAAGAACTATGGCAGACAGGAAGGGCGGAGCGCTAGTGGTAAAAGATGGCCGTCTCTTTCTGTTGGAGATCGCTCAAGTTGCGCCGGAAGAACAACATGCTTTCATGGATGTCGAACGCTTTCGGGTGTTTAATACAAACAATCTATGGGTTGATTTGACGTCTTTAGCCGAAGCCTTATCGTCGCATACCCTTCGGTTGCCAGTAATCCAAAACAAGAAGACGGTGGCTGGCCAGGAGGTCATCCAGCTCGAACACGCCATGGGGGCTGCTGTATCCTCGTTCCGCAGTGCAAAGGCCCTAAAGGTTAGCAGGGATAGATTTTTTCCAACTAAAACGGTGGAAGACCTGTTCGTGTTACAATCAGATGCTTGCATCCTAGACAACATGTTCCGGCTGCACAAGCACCCCAGACGTCCTAGGCATCTGCCTCTGAGGCCTCACGTGGTGTTTGCAGAAGACTTCCTCTCCTCGCCGCTCAGCTTTCCAGCGAGATTCGAGGCCCCGGAAACCGTCTCTCTTGTGGCCGCGAGAAGGCTCGAGGTAAGTGGCGACGTCTATTTCGAACGGGAGGTAACCATTGAGGGTGACGTTGCTATTATTGGAGGCTCAGAGAGAATCCGTCTAAAACGCGGCACAACATTGAAGGACGCCGTAGTCAACGAGCCCTTGTCAGAATAATTTTTGGGATAAAGAGAGCTCAAGTAAGGACCAGAGATGTCATCAATACTGGTAACGGGCAGCGCGGGTTTTATAGGTTTCCATCTTTGCCGCCGGCTTCTATGGCAAGGGCATAGTGTGATTGGCATAGATGATTTCAACGGCTATTACGCCCCCGCCCTGAAAACGGCCAGGACCGATATTCTCAAGTCGTTGGACAACTTTGTATCCATACGCATGGACCTGGCTGACCGAGCAGCAGTGGAAAATTGCTTCAAAGATCATCAATTCGAAATTGTGTGCCACCTTGCGGCGCAGCCCGGGGTTCGTTACTCACTTATCAATCCTTATGCTTACGAGCGATCTAATGTTTCAGCCTTTCTTAATCTAATAGAGCAGGCCCGTCACAAATCAGTTGTCCGCTTTGTGTACGCTTCCAGTTCGAGTGTTTACGGGGGCAACACGAAACTTCCGTATGCAGAGAGCGACCCGGTGAACGCTCCCATCAGCCTTTATGCTGCTACGAAAAGGGCAAATGAACTGGTGGCCTTCACGTACCATCATCTTTACGGCTTACAAACTATCGGACTTCGGTTCTTTACCGTGTACGGGGAATGGGGACGACCTGATATGGCCTACTGGTCGTTTCTCGAAAATATTCTCAACGATGAAACGATATGCGTATTCAACATGGGCAGAAATAGCCGTGATTTCACTTTCATAGAAGATATCGTGGACGGAATAGTCGCATCCCTATTCAGGACGGACCTGGAAGGATATGAAATCATAAACTTGGGCAATAATCGGCCCGTGGCTGTATTGACATTCATAACAATTTTAGAGCAGCTAGCCGGTAAAGAAGCAAAGATACAGATGGCGCCGGCTCAGCCGGGAGACGTTGTTTCTACATTTGCCGACATATCAAAAGCGCAGAAGATATTGGGCTTTCATCCGAAAACGGATATACGCGAAGGGCTGGGGCGTTTCGTGACATGGTACCTCTCTGAAGGAAAAATTACCCAAGCTGTGCGTCTCTATCGGGGATCGCAGTGAAACGAGGATCTCTTGATCATTCATGGCTGGCTACAAAAAGAGGCTCGGCGGAAACTTTTTGTGCCGTTTGGGGAGCATATGGAGTTGATGAATATCGTATATAGTGCGGCGGGAACGGCCCTGCTGTCAGTTGCATCGGTGAATGGATTTCTCATGATGGAGACCACTGGTCGTAAACCGACTGGAGAAGGGTTCCGACGCGCTCACAAGTGGCTGGGATGGCTCTACGTAGTCTTGTTCGCCTTCCTTTTTATTGCTATGTTTCCTCGGGTGTCCTTCCTCGAGGGTATGCATCCTGCCACCTTGTGCCACGTTGTGTCAGGATTTAGCTTGTTGCCATTACTCCTCGTGAAAATTCTCGTTGCTAGGCGCTACAGACTTCTTTACGCCTCTTTATCCACTCTAGGTTTCCTGGTGCTCTATTTCACTTACATGACTGTCGTGACAAGCGGATTCTATATCGTGTTTTTTAAGCCGATGAGTTAGAATATCCGCACTTTGGCGGACATATCCCTGGAGCGTGTACCCATGGAGCCTAAGACCGAGCGGATAAGAAAACGCATCCTGATACCACTGGTTATCTCCATTGCCTGCTGCATTGCGGTCTTCATGGTATCCAGTTTGTGGCTTGAAAAAGACCTCCTTGAGAGAAAGCTTAACGAAGACCGGGTCCGACTGAAAGCCGAACTACATGAGGTCATATCGAGTAATGTTGCTCTTCTGAACTGCTCTCTGGATCTCATAAATAACCTCGAAGGACTGAGGGCATACGTCGAACTAAATGACCGGCAAGGTCTCTATCAGTTCCTAAGGCCAGTCTTTGAACGCCTGAGAAGCGAGTATGGTGTGACTCATGTCGAGTTCATTGATCCGTCAAAGACTTCTTTTCTTAAAGTTCACCGACCAGACGATTTCGGAAACGTCGTTGATAGGGTGACGTTGTCAAGAGCAGCAGCGAGCAACCAGCCGTCGGCCGGCTTGGAAATTGGTCCCGCAGGCAACCTGGCTGTTCGCTCCGTGCGACCATGGAAGGTCAATGGCAAAGACGTGGGGTTCCTCGAGCTAGGGCAGACTCTTAATAATTTGGCTCCGAGATTGTCAAGGAGCCTAGGGGTTGATCTTGTCATCATCATAAGAAAATCTTTCGTAAATAGAAGTTACTGGGAAGCCGCCGTTAGGCAGGATCTTCTGCCTGGCAACTGGGATGACTTCAGGGACTTCGTTGTGTCATCCCGGACCACAGACTTGACGCCCAGTAAGCTTGAACAACTCCTAACGTCCTCAGATCAGCAAAATTCTTTAGTCTTCGAGTCGAGAGGATACCGATCATTCGGTATGGGGTCCGTTCCTTTGACACATGCCGGCGGCAAAAAGGTCGGGGATATAGTTTTTGTAAGAGACTTAACAAATGACGAATCCGATCTCTTCCGACTGTGGCTCATCGTGAGTGTTCTTGGTGTGGCCGCCGCCGCCGTCCTTTTGGGATGGTTTTACCTGTACCTTGGCTCTGTCGAGAGAAACTTAATACGAGGGAGACATGACCTTACCAACGAGATCCAAGAGCGAAAAAGCGTTCAAGAACGCCTTCGATCGAGTCTGCAGTTTCTAAACACCCTTCTGAATACCATTCCGAGCCCCATATTTTACAAGGACAGAGACGGAGCCATACAAGAATGCAACAACGCCTTTGCAGAACGTTTGATGGGATTACCAAAAGACCAGATCATAGGAAGAACCGTCGATGACTTTCCTGAATCTGTACCCCAGCAGACTCGGTATGCCCTAACGCTTAATGAAGAAGCTTTAACCTCAGAAGGCCGACCAACAGCGTACGAAGCTTCTGTTCGATGTGCCGATGGGTTTGATCGAATTTTGTCCATCCATAAAGCTCCCCATGCTAACGACTCCGGAGAACTCATTGGAATTGTAGGAGTCATGGTTGATGTAACCGAACTAAAAGAGAATGAAACAGCGCTAAGGGAGGCCAAAGAAAAAGCCGAGGCCCTCAACGTGGAACTGGCCGAGAGCGTCAGACGAGCAGAGCAGCTCGCGAAGCAGGCTGAGGCCGCCAATAGAGCGAAGAGCGATTTTCTGGCAAAAATGAGTCACGAAATACGAACGCCGATGAACGGAATCATCGGAATGACAGAATTGCTGCTTGACACAAACATTGATTCCGAGCAGGGTGATTACCTCAACTCGGTAAAAATTTCGGCCGACGCATTGCTTACCGTTATAAGCGATGTCCTTGACTTTTCAAAAATAGAGGCGGGCAAACTAGAATTTTTTGTCACCGATTTTGATCTGCGCGATTGCATTGGTGACACATTGGCTTCGCTGGGCACGCAGGCGTACAACAAGTCTTTGGAGCTGGTTTACAGCGTCGATTCGGCTGTACCTCCTGTGGTTATGGGCGATCCAGGACGGGTGAGGCAAATACTAGTAAACCTTGTTGGTAATGCCATTAAGTTTACCGAGGCAGGCGAGATCGTCGTGAATGTTCAACTCCTAAACAAGACTGACATGCAGGCGGAGGTTCACGCAAGTGTGACTGATACCGGCATTGGCATACCAGAGGATAAGCAGCACAAGATCTTCGAAGCCTTCGAACAGGTCGATAATACAAGCACGAGACAGTATGCTGGCACAGGCCTCGGCTTGGCCATAACCTCGCAATTGGTCCAGAAAATGGGTGGCAAGATCTGGGTGGAAAGCAAGCTCGGACAAGGCAGCGTATTTAATTTCACTCTTAAACTAGGTATTTCGGGTCAATCCGAAAAATCAAAGAACGGCGTACAAACTTTTGATTTGACCGATTTACCCGTGCTTGTGGTGGATGATAATGCGACAAATAGACAGATTCTATCCGATACCCTCCGCAGCTGGGGAATGCTCCCAACTGCTGTTGCCGATTGTTCAGAAGCTGTGGCAGCCGTAGCTAGGGCACGTGACAAAGGGACCCCCTTCACCTTGGCAATAATCGACTTTCTCCTGCCTGACATGGACGGCTTCCAACTAACGGAAAAGATCAATAGCACCCCAGGGTTGCAGATCGCCACCATCGTTATGCTCACTTCGGGAGGTCAGCGTGGAGACGCAGCTAGATGCCGTGAACTCGGTATAGCGGGCTATCTGCTTAAACCCGTCAAGCAATCGGACCTCTTCGCCGCCATCGTAAGAACCATCAACCGTAACGCAGAAGGAGCAGAAGCCAACACACTAACCACACGACACACCTTGCGGGAATCCCACAAACCACTTCATATTCTCTTGGCCGAAGACAACCTCATCAACCAAAAATTGGCCGTTCGAGTTCTCAACAACATGGGACATTCAGTGGTAGTCGCACAAAATGGAGAGGAGGCTGTTCAACTGTACGAAAAACAGTCCTTCGATTTGGTATTCATGGACATCCAGATGCCCAAGATGGATGGATTCCAGGCCACCGGCGCCATAAGGGAGATTGAATCAAGAACTGGCGCTCACATACCCATTGTGGCAATGACTGCGCATGCCCTTAAAGGAGATGAGGAACGATGCCTGTCCGCAGGCATGGACGCATATATCTCCAAGCCCATGAAGCTCCAAGAATTGTACAAAGTTATAGAGTCCTTAGCTCCATCAAGAAATCTTCAAACAGGGACTTGACAACCAGTCGAGCCGTGACCAATTCAGTTCCAAAAGACTGAATAAAAACATAGAGGACCCGTCCAAGTCCAGCATCGAAGTGCAGGAGGTGAGCAGGATGTTTGATCTCATGCCATGGAGAAGGAAACAGGTCGAAGGCTCTCCAGTAAGCAAACAACTGGAATTTAGGCGTGAATTTGATGATCTCGTCAACAGGTTTTTTGGACCGGAGCCTTGGTCCATGGGACGATTGTTTGGCCAAGGTTTTTCGCCAGCCATCGATATCAAGGAAACCGAAGATGAATTTGTAGTAAAAGCGGAGATGCCAGGTATCGATCAGAAGGACCTCAATGTGTCGTTGTCCGGAGATGTTTTGACCATCTCCGGGGAAAAGAAAGAGGAGAAAGAGGAAGAAGGCGAGAATATTCATCGCATTGAACGGTCCTTTGGAAGCTTTTCGAGATCTTTCAACATTCCGGGGGAGATTCAAGAAGACAAGATCGAGGCAAAGTACAAGGAAGGAATCTTGATACTCAAACTGCCGAAGTCAGAATCCACTAGGAAGAAAGCTATTAATATTAAGGTCGAAGACTAAACCCGATGCCCCATAACAAAGGGCCATTCCCGTACTCTCAACAGTCGGGCGGTCAACTCTCGAGCGGTGAATCCCGCAAAATGCTGGCGGGGGCTTTCCCGCCAGCATACGATGTGGCTTTATCTACAACAACTCCATTAACCGTTGTCAATATCGGCCAGCAATTTAGCAACGTCTTCCAAAGCGGCGCTCCACACTAACCAGTTGTTCGGCCCCCTGCCTCTGGCAAACTCGATCGCCTCATCAAGGCCGTTTAAGAGATGATTCAACGCATGCTTTGGAAGCATGATTTCGTCTGCCTGCCACCAGCTTTGTAAATCAGGATAGATCCCTCGACCGCAATTCATACAGCAGAGGGTGGGTACTTTCTCATTAGGCGCCACACTGGTTCGAGGAAGCCCTTCATCTATGGCGGGCATTTCCCGTATCTGGACAGCATTGGTATCCTTGGGCAGGCAACCGCTTTCCAAGCATTCTTCGTGAAAAAGAGGATTCCATCCGGGAATGGCCTTGGCGCATCGCATGAATTCCCTCACATCATCAGACCCTAGAACCAACTCCTCGGCGCCCACCCCTCCAAAGCGATTCCACAACAGGGCCCCGCCGTTTTTCCACCACGCCTCCATTCGAGAATTCCATGACGGGTGGTCGTCAGAAAGAGCGGTGAGTTTGTAAACTACAGGTTCCATCTCTCCTCAGAGGCTTTTTGCCTATTTGTGCGCCCCGTATTTCCGGAGGAGGTCCGTCATATTCTTGTTGCCTTTTTGAGTCGTTAATTTAAGGGCAGTCCAGCCATACGCGTGTCTCATATTAGGGTCCGCTCCGTGCTCTAGAAGAAGTCTTACCACGGCCATATGACCGTGTGCAACTGCGGCCATAAGCGGGGTCCACCCATTGAGGTTTGGGAGGTTAACATCTGCCCCTTTGGCAATAAGCGTTGTAACTACATCAATATGACCGCGGGAGGCCGATAGGATAAGCAAGGTCGCTTCGTCCCCTAGTCTTCTTGAGTTGGGGTCAGCCCCTCTCTCCAACAAGGACTTTATCCGTTCCATGTCTCCTGACTGGGCATGTCTAATGAGTTCGTCGAGCGGTTGCTCGCCTAAGCAAGCTACACATGTCAGAAGAATCAGGCCTGCAGTGATGAAAATCATAGAGAATCTAAATAATCTTGAAATAAAACCTTTCATGCACCTTCACCCGAAAAAAAGAGATTTTTGTAAAGTGCAGTGCATCCTTGTACCAACATCAGCTTTGCGCCTCTGCCTAGCCGGAGACCCAACAAAAGCAGGGACGACGCCGGGTCAAGTCCAGCGTCGCAAATAGCCAGCTATCTCTGAAATTATAGCGGCCTCAACAACGGGTGGCACGAATATTTATCTTCTTCGCACGCCGGCAGCTCCTTCTAACAGAACTTTGGACATTCGGTACATTCTGTTTATCAGACCATAGCTACTGAAAATGCCTCTTCTGAAGTTTAGAGTTCGCCTCCCGTATCTTACAGTGCTTTCGCTGCTTCCGGCGATGCGATGCCGACCCTTGCCTTAGCTCATCCGCTGGTGTAGTACTTACGTAAGTATATCTTCACGAATCAGCTTATGCTAGTCAAGTTCACAGACGCAGTTGATGTAACCTGCAAGAGGTGTGCATGGAAGCCTTATGCAAAAAGACGGCACTATCAATCATCCTTTGGACGGCCATGACCATTGTGCAGGTAACGGTCAACGTGCCGTGTGCAGGTGCGCAGGATATATCGAACATTGATCGTGGAATGATTCTCGATCGGATACGTTCTCATCTGTGGTTTCGAGACGCGAGTCGTCGAGGAGTGGCGTCCGGCGTAGATGAACTAAGCGCCCTGTACGGACTAGATATCTTAAACAATCTTAATGTGGATGGTCTTCGGCAGACGCTCGAGGCAGATGACTGGTTCCGTCGTTCTGAAAATAGGGGTTCCCAAGACGTCAAGAGCCTCTTGCAACAAATGCGCTAACAGCGTGTGGCCATATAGACCAATTTTCTACACCACGAACTAGGGAAGGGTTCTGTGATAGGAAAGTCCCGTGTCTTGATTCCGTTATATTCCGCCTTCAACTGGTTCGTCAGAGGAGGGCTAGTTTTTTTAGGGCTCTATCTGACTTGTTTACCAGCGTATGCTCAAAAGCAAGACACGGAATCCGTGGTGGTCAGGTGTTTTGTTAGCATTCTACCTCAGGAATATTTCGTGTCCCGAATTGGTGGAGCTTATGCAAACATCAATGTACTGGTCGGACCTGGGCAGGAACCCCACACATTCGAACTCACACCTCGGGCTATGGCCTCTCTTGCCGAGGCTGATCTCTTTTTCGGGGTGGGGCTTCCGTTCGAACAGGTGATAATAAAGAAATTGGCTGGTCTGTCTCACAAAGTAAGGATAATAGACACAACAAGGGGTGTTTTATTTCTTACCCCCCAGGAAGATGAGCACCACCATCACCATGGCACCGAGTCTGGTGACGACAAGGGACCTGGACACACGGACAGTCAAAGAGTCAAGCATCCCCCTGAAGAGTCAGGGCAAGGGACGCAAGATGATTTCCCGAGCGCGTCTCATAGGGATCCACACATCTGGCTTGATCCAGAGCTTGTCAAGATTCAGGCAGCAAACATTGCCCAAGCCCTCACAGACCAGGATCCTGCGCACGCCGACTATTACCAGGCGAATCTCAAAACGTTTCGGCGAGAGCTCGGTGAGCTGGATACTGAACTCGCTGAATCTCTCAAGCCGTACAGAGGCAGAAGATTTTATGTGTACCACCCAGCTTTTGCGTACTTTGCAGCACGATACGGCCTTGTCCAGATCCCGGTAGAACTAGGTGGAAAGGAACCAACGGCAAAACATATCGCTAAACTTATAAGGTCTGCCAAGGAAAACGAGATAAAAATAATCTTTGTGGAACCACAATCTTCAACCAGAAGTGCCAACATAATAGCCAAAGGAATCGGCGGATCGGTCATTGCCGTAGATGCCTTGAATAAGGATTACGTTAGCAACATGAGGGCAATTGGGAAGGCTATTCGGGAGGCAATGCAGCCGAAGGGGGACGCCAGTGGGAAATGAAAGACAGTCAACAGAGGGAGACGGTTTGAAAGAATTTCCTGCTGTATCGATGAACGACCTCTGGTTCTCTTATGACGGCTTCTGGGTCCTCCAACAAGTCAATCTGACTGTTATGCCCCATGAGTTTGTGTCTATTGTGGGACCGAATGGAGGAGGAAAAACAACCCTGATCAAGCTTATGCTTGGGCTGCTGCAGCCTACCCGGGGGTCTGCTAGAGTCCTCGGTAAGACGCCTTCTGAAGCGCGACCCAAGATCGGTTACACGCCGCAGCACGCCCACCTGGACCCACAGTTCCCTATAAAGGTATGGGATGTAGTGCTTATGGCTCGTCTAGGGGGCTCCAGAGGTTTACTGGGCTACCAAGATGACGACCTTCACGCGGTGGAACAAGCGATGAAAAAGCTGCAAGTCCTGGAATTGGCTCACAAGCACTTTTCGTCATTGTCAGGAGGGCAGCGTCAGCGCGTGCTTATTGCAAGAGCCCTAGCATGTCAACCGGAGTTGCTTCTGCTAGACGAGCCAACGGCAGGACTTGATCTTTCTGTCGAAACCGAATTCTACGATCTACTCAAACACGTCACCGAAGACCTAACCGTCTGTATGGTATCCCATGATTTAGGCTTTGTTTCACGTTTGGTGAGCAAGGTTGTTTGCGTCAAAGGGAGAGTGGTGGTCCATCCAACGAGCGAAATAACGGGAGAGATAATTAATGAAGTGTATGGGGCCCCCATGAAAATGGTACGCCACGACTTGAATAACTCTGGAGCATACGCAGGTTGCAGCAATTCCTGACCGACTTTGTTCAGTTCAGCTTTCTCCAACATGCCTTCCTGAGTGGACTACTTGCCAGCGTAGTCTGTGGAGTGGTTGGCACCTTTGTGGTGGTAAAGCGGATATCTTATATAGCGGGGGGCATCTCTCACACGGTGTTGGGTGGGATGGGCGCAGCCCTATATTTTCAGACCCTCTATCAGTGGAAGTGGTTGAGCCCGATTTACGGCGCCGTGGCCGCTGCCGTCATCTCTGCGCTTATCATCGGCATGGTCAGTCTGCGGGCAAAACAGAGAGAAGACACGGTGATAGGGGCTCTGTGGGCCGTTGGCATGGCGACTGGAATACTTTTTATATCGCGGACCCCCGGTTACAACACAGACCTGATGAGTTATCTGTTCGGCAACATCCTGCTGGTGTCTTCGGATGATTTGTGGCTGCTCGTCGGCTTAGACGTCCTTGTGCTGGGATGCGGCCTGGTCTTCTACCGACAATTTGTCGCCGTATGTTTTGATGAGGAGTTTGCTCGACTGAGGGGGATCAAAGTCGAGTTCTATTATCTTTTTCTGCTCTGCCTGACCTCGCTTACTGTGGTTTTGCTTGTCACCGTGGTGGGCATTGTCATGGTCATAGCCATGTTGACCTTGCCCACTGCTATCGCAGGCTTCTTGTCAAAGGACTTGCGGCAGATGATGATCATTTCCGTAATCCTTTGCGCCATTTTCACCTCTGCCGGCCTTGCTCTGAGTTATGCCCCCAACTTACCCACAGGAGCGACCACCATTCTGATAGCCGGTGTGACATACCTCGTTTCCATCTTCGTCAGAGGCGTGGCCAGATCTTCATCTTAGACATCAATCCTTGAATGCCGCTTTATCAGTTCCTTCAAATGGAAGTCGGGTGCTTTTTGTGGCTCGTCTTGACTTTTGCTTGCGTCGCTTCTACAGTCCTACAATGTTCGTCACAATAGTGGGAGGGTATGCTATGAAAACCTTTGCTATACTGGCATTAGTAGGGTTACTGTGCGTTGCCTCTTCGGGTTGGTGTGGACCGGCTCCTTGCCAGGGCTCCAAAGAGGGACTGTTTGATATAGTATTAGATGTCGTAACGGCCCCGTGTGCGCTCCTGGCCACATGTCTCGGTTTAGATCCATGCCCGGCTTGCACGATGCCGACCAAGGTGAAGATCACAAAGGTTGCAAAAAAAGAACCTTCGAAGCCTAACACAAAAGCTTTAGAAAAAAAGTCTCCGCCAGTAGTGTCCGACGTCGCCGTTCAAGAAAGACCAGTGCCATCGGAGCAAACTGTGTCGAGTCAACCAGAATCGGAAACTCATACAAAAACTGTTCCCATGAAGAAATTTGCAGCGCCAGAAAGAGAGGTTTCGAGTCAACCCCAGGGACCTCGCGTACCCGTGAAATCAAGCGTCACCGTCTCTGCTCCGGAAACGCCTCAAACAACAAGGCAGGACGGTAAAGCCAACCCTCAAGAAAAGCAGAGGCCTGCCCCGACCACAAAGGAGTATGAAAGACCGACGCCCGCTATTGGGACTATTGGAGACGCGACTTTGAAGCCGAAGCCCCAGGAACTGTCCCCTCCAAAAGTGGAACTGTCGTCCACCGAGAAGCCTGAGAAACCGGCCGACGTTACTCCAAAAAAACCAGAAACCAAGAAAAAATCGAATAAGACCAACTACCACGGATATCCTTGTGGCCTTTATTATCAGCCTTATCAGTCGTGCGGCCCACGATTCTTCTTCCGATAGCGTCCTGTTGAAGCTGCCATGCCCTCGCGCAAACAGGCTTGCCTCAGTGGGCAAGGCCGCCGCTATGAAATCTGTGGCGAATCCGGAAACGACTTTTCGTGTAGGCTCTAGCTTTTTCTGCTCACTTTTACTTGACAATCAACCGTGATCGTCATAATTATAATAACAACCTTATCTTGTGTTTCTGCACTAGACCTCATCTCAGGACCTCGGGCGTGATGCACAAAGATTAAGAGCTAGGGACACAGGCGTCCGTGCCGAGGATTATCACGCGGTAAGACCAAATCCGATTCATCCCCGTTCACTCAAAGGCCTTGTTCTAAATTAAAGAACACTCAGAAGAAATGCTGAGTGACCTGTCAAAGGAGTTAGAGAATGAGTATCAACATTTACGTAGGCAACCTGTCTTTCGACGCTAGTGAAGCTGACCTGAAAGGGCTATTTGAAGGCTACGGGACAGTGGATTCTGCCAAGATCATCACAGACCAGTTTTCTGGGCGATCAAGGGGATTTGGCTTCATCGAAATGGCAAACCGAGAAGAAGGTATGAAAGCCATCCAGGAGCTCGATTCTACCGAGCTGAAGGGCCGGAGTCTCAAAGTCAATGAAGCAAGGCCCAAAGGGTCTTCAGGCGGACAAGGAAACAACAGGAGAAACCAGGGAAGGTCTCGCTGGTAATCTCAAACTAAAGACTATTCTGACTTTAGTAATACGCGGGTTTCCGAGGGGTGGCTCCTCTAGAGCTTAAATCTCGGACACCCGTCCGCGAGACATTAGAAAAATTATCCTTATACCCTACGAAAGCAAATAAGAGCAGATAATCACTGCTTACAGATCTATTAATAAACTGACAGTCTTTTTTGCCATGGGGCCACGACGTGTGGTAACAGAACCCATGGCCGATAGAATGAGGGGGATCGCGAAATCTGTCGAATCGACAGGGGAGGTGTGTTCCTCCAACAAAGAACTGAGGTAACGGATCATGGTGAGGGTAACGTGCTTCGGGGCAGCGGGGTCTGTGACTGGATCGAATTATCTCGTAGAAACGCCGCAAGGGCGTAAGTTCGTCATTGACTGCGGTCTCTTTCAGGGGGGCCGTGATATGGAAAGACTGAACTATGAAGCCTGGGGATACGATCCGCGAGAAATATCCCATCTCCTGCTTACCCACGCACACATCGATCACAGCGGCAAAATCCCTAAACTTGTGAAAGATGGTTTCAGAGGGAAGATCGTCTGCTCTCCTCCCACAAAGGAGCTTTGCGAAATCATGCTGCTGGACGCGGCGCATGTTCAGCAGATGGACGCTGAGTGGAAAACGAAGAAGAAAAACCGCCAAGGTAAAAAAGGGGTGCTGCCTCTTTACACCACCGAAGACGCCGCTGCCTGCATGAGATATTTTCAAATTTTGGAACTCGATGTAATGGAGGAAATAATCCCAGGCGTAAGGATACGCCTGCGCAACGCAGGCCACATCCTAGGTTCATCCATCATCGAGCTGTGGATTGAGAACGGAAAAGACGAATGCAAAATCGTCTTTTCGGGAGACCTAGGTAGGCATGATCAGATCATCGTAGAAGCCCCCGATGAGATATTTGATGCTGATAATGTCTTTGTAGAATCGACGTACGGCAATCGTTCCCATCGATCCTTCGAAGAGTCCAAAGCCGAACTCTTGGAAGCCATTCGTTTTGCTGTGTCACACAACGAAAAAGTCCTCATCCCAGCATTTGCCCTAGAACGCACCCAAGAAATTCTTTATCTCCTAGGAGAATTTTCCCGCTCCGGCCAGTTGCCGAATATTCCAGTATTCTTGGATAGTCCGCTGGCCATCAAGGCCACTGAAGTTTTTTGCCGCAACAAAAAATACTACGATGCTGCCGCTCGAGCTATTGTGGAAGAAGGGTTTGATCCTTTTGCTATGCCCAATCTCAAGCTCACCGCTTCCACTCAAGAGTCTATGGACATCAATCAGCTCCAAGGATCAGCCATCATAATTGCAGGAAACGGTATGTGTACGGCTGGCAGAATCAAACACCACTTGAAGCACAATTTGTGGAGGTACGGATCGAGCCTTATTATCGTCGGCTTTCAATCTGAAGGTTCTACAGGACGGCAAATCGTTGACGGGGCAAAGGCGGTGACCATCTTTGGGGAGAAGGTGGCGGTACGAGCAAAGGTTTTCACTATAGGAGGTTTTTCCGCGCATGCCGATCAGACTGATCTCTTGGCCTGGATAAGTCATTTTCTCTCGGCTTGCAAGCCAAGTGTGTATGTCGTGCATGGTGAACCTCTTTCCAGTTCAGCCCTCGCCCAGGCAATCACCACGAAATTTGGGCTTGTCACAACAACGCCTCGACGCAAAGATACCCTGAACCTGGAAAAAATATCGGCCGCCCCGTCTGAGGCCATTGTCGCTCAAAGTGCGCAAGTCCGTTCCGCAACCTTTAGCCTTGTGGATGAATTCACGGCAAACCTTGAGGCACTCCAGAGAGCTTTGGATAGTGACCAAATTCGTTTATCACCTGAGGAAACAGCCAAATTGGAAAGATTGCGCCAAGAACTCGGGAAGACAATACCAGGCGCCCCATCCCCTGACGATTGAAGAAAATGCCGTGGCCCTAGGTTGGTACAGCATTATTAAGAAATGAAACCGTCCTCTGCTCGGACCAATACAAACCTCTCTTTCCGAATGACATGAACCCACAGTGGCCTCCATGGCTCGGAATCTCTAAAAGCAGAAAAGCGCTGGCGACCGCTTCTCTTTCTGGATAGCATGAGTCAGATAAGAAAGGGTCGTCAGCTGCATTGATTAAGAGAGTCGGCACTGATATAGAAGACAAGAAAGGTTTGCTTGATGATCTTCGGTAATAATCCTCTGCATCTACAAATTCGTGGAGCGGGGCGGTATATCTATCATCAAATTCCTTCAAAGTCTTAATGGACTCGTAATCTTTGACGGTAACACGGTCTGGAAACTGCCGAGCCTTGGCGGCTATCTTGTCGAAAAGAAGTCGTAGGAATCGTCTGGCATATATACGATTACTGGGTTCCTCCAAGCGCATAGCACAGCCCTTTAGATCGCAAGGCACGGAGATGGCCACGGCAGCCTTGACAGCCGGATTTAGATCAGACCCCTTTTCTCCTAAATACTTGAGCACGACATTACCCCCCAAGCTAAACCCGACCAAGCAGATAGTCTTGTACTTCCCCGAGGCAGCGACGAACGATACCACCTCGTGAATATCCTCGGTGTCACCACTATGGTACATGCGAATGGTTTTGTTGGGTTCCCCGCTGCAGCACCGGAAGTTCATGGCAAGAGCATCCCAGCCTCCAAGATTTAAGGCCTTCACCATGCCCATCATGTACGATCGTGTAGAATTACCCTCCAAGCCGTGTAAAATAATCGCTGCCGATCTTCGGTAATTGGCCGCCGACCAGTCCAGATCAAGGAAATCGCCGTCTCGTGTGTTTATGCGTTGGCGCCTGTACTCTACGCCTCGTACTTTCCGAAGTAGCGTAGGAGCGATGGTCTGAATGTGAGCGTTCTCAAAAAACAAGGGCGCCCTATATGCGGACTGATACACTAGTGGCACAGCAGGCCTTTCTCGCTCTAGCGAACAAACGCCGGTGGGTTGTTAGCTGCAAAACCGCCATTAGCCTAGATACTCACCCTTGACGGTTCCGCCTCAGCCCGCATACATGCACGCTCGATACACAATATAAGCCATTATAGCGGTTCCTGAAACTTATTGAGAGACTGCTTAGATTCGCTTGCAATGACGCCTCGTTGCAGCTCTTCTCACCGCGAGGAGCCGAAGACGACTAAACAATCCCAGCTCACATAAATCGAGCAGCGAAGCACTTGTCGAATTCGCGTCCGCTCTCGAGAACCGATATGCCATCGCGGATCATATAGCCGATATAACAATAATGCAGAAAACATGAACCATCAAAGAAGGCTTTGTGGATCATTCTTCAGTTATCCGGTGCAACTTATTGCGAATCCAGACATAAACTGCCGGAGAATTGAGTAAACACGAAATTCGGGCCTCATCAAGTTAGAAAGTTGTAAGGGCCAGGCGATATTTCTACGCCTACCCCGCCTCCTCTACGACCGAGGCTATTTCTTCACTGGGAAAGAACTTCAGCGACAGCAAGAAAAAGATCAGATTCCCTTAACACGCCGACGAGTTTACCATTTTCAAACACTGGTAAGATGTTGATCTTGTTTTGATATATCAATTTAAGGGCGTCTAGTATGTCAGCATCAGCCTCAACGGCGCCTCGCGATTCGAGCATAACGTCTCTTACTTTGGCCCCAGCATTTCTAATAACGCGCGCCCTGAAGCTTGCCCTGGCTTCATCAAGATCGGGGACTCCACCCTGCGCGAATGCCAAGGATACTCCGAAAGACTCGACCCTGCCTGAAATTCCGCCGCTTATCTCTGGAATAAGCACTTTGAGGATGGTGCTGAAATTCAATATGCCTACCAGTTTGTTGTCGGAATCTAGGACGAGAACATTGCGATGACCTGCATGAGTACATTTGCCTTCCTCGACCTGACAGTACAGTTTTTGAAGGGTAAATACGGCCTCCCTTAGTGTGCTCTCTGTCGTAGTTACTGCATAGTCCGCCAACGGTACCATTAGGTCCCGAACTTTTTTCGTTATAGGCATCAGCTATCCTCCATAAAGCTGTGGACAAGAAATGTTATATATACTTCGTCTATTCTAAGCATTCTCAAGGGGTGAAACAAGGCAGCGGAAAAATCCACAGCCGAAATTTGCAGCAACTGTTTTTCTTCCTCTGGTGCCCCGAAAAAGTGTGCAGAATTTACATGACCCTGTCCTGTAGCTAGGCAAGAAAACTCAATGTCCGCCAGCGCCAAGAATCCCACTCGCGGCTAAGCCCAAAATGACCACTTCGAGGAAGGCTAGCAGAGCATAGAGGCGATCCTTTTGCCTCCACAGCACCGGTATCACCGATATGAAGCACACCATGGTTACACCAGCCAATAGAGCAATGCCAACGAAATTCAGGAAATCTCCGTAACCAACCCTAGAGAGCCACGCCCATCCTGGTTCAATATGGAGCTTGTGAAGATAGTCATGGACATTCATTGTCCAAGATGTCACAATGTCTTCCATTGAAACAAAAGGCTTTATGAAGCCCAGGACATAGATCACGTACGTCAACACTACTAAAATCAAACCAAGCAGCATCCCTTTTTCCAGTATGTTGGCATACACTACCTGCTCTGGCCTAGCGCTCAGAGAGGCCTCATTGTCATTCGTCATTGTTGTTTCCTCCTGTCTTACCGAGACCGTTCGAGGCTTCACATGCTTTCTGCTGCTACCCAAATAACCCCTTGTGCAAGGCCTTGAGTCCGGCGAATCCAAGCATGCCTATGACAATCCACCTGACCACCGTAGGTTTGGCGATCCTGAGTAGCCTGACGCCTACAAACGATCCAAGCATGATACCGACTAATGAAGGTACAACAATAAGCGGTATCACACAGCCGTTGTTAAGATAGATCCACGCTGCGGACGTGTCCGTAATGGAAAGCAGGAATTTACTCGTCGCCACGCTTATTTTCAGCGGCGCACCCATGAGGAGGTTCAGTATGGGCACATTCGCCCAACCAGCCCCGAGACCGAACATACCAGCCATTAAACCGACCGCGATAAAGATGAGAAGCCCTTGCCAAGTACGGTGGATCTTCCAATGGACAATTTGACCCGTTGTTACCTCCTGGTAGATACCGTTCATCTGCAAAGCGGCGGAAATCCAGTCGGGTTTTTCTACCTCGGGGAACTCAGATTTCTTTGCCGCAAGCATAAGGACGCAAATCCCTAAAATGGTACATCCGAGGGCTATCTGGACGATCTTTGTGGGCAGTGCCAATCCCACCATGGCCCCGACGATCGAGAATGCAGAAGCTATTAAGGCCACTGGCATCGCCAACCTTAGACTGGCGAGGTTCATCTTCAACAGTCCAGGGCCAGCGGCCAGAGCCCCTGCCAGTGCTACCAAGAGACCGGCGCCCCGTACAAAATCAAGATGAAATGGGAAAAAACCACTTATGATGGGGACGAAAAGAACACCTCCTCCAACGCCGCCGAGCACTGCTCCAATGCCCATGACAAAAGTCACAATGAAAAGAAGGACCGGCCATATCCACCAACCGGAGCCAGCACCCGACTGCACAGCTTGCTGCGTCGATTCAGCGAATACTGAGCATTCCAAGAGTAAGCCCATGCATACGGCGTACACACCCATGCTGACTGCTTTCTTAACTGACCTCATAGTTACGCTCCCACTTTGACTTCAAACTTTCGATCTCTGCACGTTGGCGACAAAATGACGTTATCGGATAAAATGGTACCACGATAGGAGGGGACAACAAACCCACCCAAATGTCATTTGTGGACAAGAATTTTTGATCAGGTGACGCAAACTCTTAACTTGTCGAATTGACAAAATACCGCCTGCCCACCTTGCGACAAGTCTTCAACCCTTCTACCTGATTGATGCTGTCACCAGTTTGTCAAAAAGACGCTCACACTCCAGATATGCATATCGCCTACACCATGTCCTGGCCATTTCCACGAAGATGTATAGCCCCCTACCTTCTGACAACTCGTTGGGCGAATGCCACACTCGAAAACAAAGAATGCCTAACTTTCAAATCGACTGACGGAATAAGTTTTCTTTATGTGAAACCACATGCCCACCCTTGCTTAATCTTGTTTTAAGCAGATCCGTGACTTGCTCTACGATGTCACCAGCCCCTTGTTGCAAGTATCTTATCCACCTCGGCTCGACGAATTCGCTCTTCCTGTTCGGCTTTCCTAGCATAAGCCCTCAGAATTTTTTCCATCAGCTCTTTAGTGTCTGTTGGTTTCTTCAGGTAGTCGAATGCGCCTAATTTCAACCCTCCTATCGCAGTATCTATTGTTGCGTGACCTGTAAGCATCATGATCTCCACGAGAGGATTGAGGGTTTTCATGTCCTTGAGAGTATCGATACCGTCTTTTCCGGGCATCAGAACATCAAGTATGACCACATCCGGCTGAAACTCGCGAAGCTTGGCCACTCCCTGGTCCCCGTCAAGAGCGGTCTCAACGCGAAAACCCCGCGCCTCTAACCTTTCAGCCAGCGTCTCAACGAACTCCTGTTCGTCATCGACAAGAAGGAGTTTCACGTTCATTGGAACCCCCTATTAGCTACTTCTTTTTTTTGGGATTCATAATGTCCCGCGCAGTCTCAAACTCGCCTTCTTCAGCGAAGGAAGCCGCCACCATTGCGTTTTCCAGCTTTTTCTTGTAGGCATCTCTCAAAGTCCTTATAAGCTTCTCCATGTCCACGGGCTTCTGGAGGTAAGCAAAAGCCCCAAGCCTCTTTGCTTCTGCCTCGTCTTTCTCCGACCCATGTCCGGTCAGAATCACGACCTGCACCATCGGATAGGCTTCCCTGACTCGGCGAAGCACCTCCATACCGTCTATCCCAGGCATCTTAAGATCCAGTACCATGACGTCGGGGACGTCAGCTTTGACAGCTTGAAGCGCCTGCTCGCCGCTCAATGCAAGATCAGGCGATAAATCCCGCATTTTCATGCGTTCTGCTAGTGTTTGTACGAAGTCCTCTTCATCGTCCACCATAAGAACTTTGAATTCTTTCATCGTCATCCTCCGGCGTCATGCGGATACGATAGACCGCATATCGAGTCCGTTCTCGTTAAATTATTCAATCCTTGGCGCGGGTTCTCCCTCAGTGCAACGTCGTAATGCCCCCAGGTTCTCATCTAGTCATCAAAGACGCAATGTCAGCATCCGATAACGGACGCCAGACAGCCCAATGATATCCGTAAAAGAGCTTTCCACACTGACAAGTCCGTAATGGACTCGCAACCCAACGAGTCCGACGTCCTCAAGAAACGAACTTTGCGGAGCAGAGCTAGGAAGAAGATCAGCGGCCATCTCGTGGCAGTTCTCTTCAGCAAACGCCGCCGCTGCAAATGTGGTAAACAGCGAGGATACCAATCCGAGGGATTCTCTCAGGTCTGGCACAGGCCTCTGAGAAAGGTATAAAGCCGTCTCATGTTCGCCCGCCTCGGCGAATGATGCAGCAGCGAAAAGGCTCTCGAATTTTTGCTTCCAATTCACGGGATGTCCTCCAATCCAGAAAACAAATTTAGGTTTCTTTACTTTTGATCTTTTTAATCCATGAATAAAATGAACAACCGCTTTGATGGTTCGACCCGCCATTTCACCCATTCCATTTGCCTTCGAGGTCGTGAAGAGACTGCTCCAGACGAGGGGGCTTTTGTCAATATTACCTTGCTTGACGAGCACATCGATTGCCTTGAGGAAACGCACCAGGTTCGTTGGTCTAATTGACAATCTGAGACCTTGGAGCCAACTGTAGAGCGAGGTTCCAGTGCCCGGTTTGCCGTCTGGGATGTTAGGGAGTACACTCGTATTGACCCACGGACTGGACTTTGCAACGGTTTCCACCAAAGATTGTACGTCAGACACCGGTTCAAATATCAGGATGCGATATTGACAATCCCCGCTCGAGTCCTGAACAAATTTCTCCAGGAACTCTCGCAAATGCCTATGAGCGTTTTCTTCTTCAAGGATATTGAAATGAATTTTTTCGAGACTATCTATCGAGCCTAGCAGACTACACCCGTTGTCTGCGTACTCATCAGAATCAATTCTGGTCCGAGGATGCTCCTGCCCGAGGCCGCGGCAATCATTTGTCTGGGACGCATCGTCCAAGCAATCACATCCGATTCGAATCACGAGTAACAACACAGACGGTTCTGCGTAGATGCCCACTACCTCGGAGCCTGTGCTTACACCCTCTTTGGCTTCAGAGTTTCGCCTGAATCCTTGTTTCGATGGTTCAACGCCGTGCGAACGCCAAACCCTGGATATTGTCGCGTTACTCACACCCAAGGCTTTGGCAAGCGATCTTGTCGTCCATCTAAATCCCGCTTTTTCTTGCGAGGGTTCCACGGCATTCAGTATTTTCGCCCGAAGTCGCCCGTCGATTCTCCGGGGGCTTGGACCACGGGGAGCGTCATGAACCAGGGCCTCGGGGCCGCCTTGTAGAAAACGCTCTTTCCACAGCCTCACCGTGGCACGAGACGTGTCAAGACACTGGGCTACCCGGCTGTTAGTCATGCCCTCGGCTGCTAGAAGGCAGATCTTCGCCCGAAATGCCAGCCTTCGGGGCGACATATCAGACTCCGCCCATTCTTCCAATTGGGCCCTCTCCCTTGACCCGATCTCCAAGACTTGCACTCTATGTGCCATATCGTAGAAGGTACCATTGAGAACGACAAATGGCAAGTTTTTTCTGTAACAGTTACGAGTACTCCCCTAGTTCACTCTAGAACTTGGATATAGCACCTGCGGAACATGGTAAGGCTGTCAACCGATTCGCTTGCCTATTGTGATTCGCAACGGACAGCTTTCTAGCGTCACAGTCATATTGAGGCGCGCTGAGAGGTCTTGCATCTGCTGGAAGTCCTTACTGTGCATCACAAAGCCGACGTCCGGCGTAGTCGTTACCATTTCCGGTGGATGCGCAGAGATCATGACAAGATCACGCTCAGCCAGGCTGGGTTCTACTGAAATGAGCCCATTCTCTCCGACCACATTCATCAGCAATTCAATAGCCTTAAACATCAGCATGAGAAAAGACAGCGGATCCGTGGATATGGTTCGCTCCCCATCTCTTCTTAAAGCCTCCAACTGAACGCGTTTCAGTCGTGCAAACCGCTGCGAGAGCGAAACAACTCTCTCTACTGCAGTATTGAGAGCGACGACCGCAACACTTTGATCAGGCGTGTGCGCAAATTCATTCAGCCCCGTAGATAATTCGACCCCTCGGTTTACCTGATCGGTTATCTTGGTTAAGGTCTTGATTATTTTATCGGTTTTGGGGGGGGGATCTTTTTTCCAAAGAGCCGTCAGATCTTCTATCAATCCTGCGGATTCCTTAATTATAGCGAGCACATTCTTGATTTCGTGGGTAACTCCTGCGGTGATTCTGCCCATAAAGAGGGCCTTTTGTGTCTCCATTAGTCTGGCCTTTCAGCTTGGTTTGCCCATGGCTTCTCGAATAGTTTGCATGAGGCTATCTATTTCTACCGGTTTCATAAGGTAGTCAAATGCCCCCATCTTCATGCCCTTTACGCCATCTGAAACGGATCCCATGCCTGTCAGGAGGATGATACGTGAGTCTGGGTAGTTCTTTCGCAGCGTTTCGAGAACGGCCAATCCGCTCATGCCCGGCATCATCAAATCCAGGACCACAACCTGGACAGGATTTCTCGCCATGGTTTCTATGGCCTCCTCGCCGCTGTACGCGGTTTGGACACGGAGGCCTCTTAAATTAAGTCTTTCTGCGAGAGTGGAAGCAAACTCTTTTTCATCGTCAACCAACAGGACGGTCCAATTATCCATTTGATGCTTCCCCACCTTTCTCCGCGCGCTTGGGCAAATAAATAATGAATCTGGTCCCCTTGCCAAGCTTGCTTTGGACTGCGATGTCACCTCCGAGTTTCTTGACAATGCCGTACGTGATGGATAAGCCTAGACCCGTTCCAGTGCCTTTCTTAGTAGTAAAAAAAGGCTCAAAGATATGCTTCATTGTCTCTTCTGACATGCCCACCCCGTCATCCTGAATAGATATCCCAACATAATCCGCATCGTGGTCCCACGTCGTCACGGCTATCGACCCGCCGTCGCTTACCGCAGCAATGGCGTTGTTCAAGACATTCAGAATAACCTGCTGCAGCTGACCACGATCTGAAAATATTCTAGGTAAATCCAGGGCCAGATTCATGGTGAGCTCAATATTACGATGGAGCGCTTCCTTCTCCAGAAAACCGGCTGTCTCCTTTAGCACATCGTTGACACTCAATGACTCCATCTCTACATCCATTCTGCGGGCGAATCCGAGAAGCCTGTGTGTAATAGTTCGACACCGGTCCACAGCTTGAACAATAGCCTTAATAAGACCCAGAAATTTGTCCTTTTGAGGAAAGTCCGCATTCCGTTCTATCAAGTCTCTCATAAGACCCGCTTTTTCGTTCACTATAGCCATTGGGTTGTTAATCTCGTGTGCCACGCCGGCTGCAAGACGACCTATGGAGGAGAGCTTATGGCTGTGCTGCATCTCTCGAAATGCCAATTCTCTTCTCTCGTCGCTAATCTTCATGCGGTTCACCATGACAGACGTCAATTTCAGGACTGCGGACACAATAAGAAGCACCCCAATCACAAACACAAAAATGAGTTCGCTCTTCAGGGTGTACCAAGCCCTCATTACAGACGCGGTGGGTTTGACGAACATCAGGACAAAGTCTGACCGATTGGAATACGCGTAGGCCGTGACTACGTGATTTCCCCTCGGATCCACCCGCTCCGTAACGAACGGCTCATACGTCATGGGCGGCATAATACCTGGTGGACGGTCGAAAACTTTACCGTAAAGCTTGGATTCTGTTTGAAGCACCCCTTCCTTGTTCATGACAAAGGCATCGCACTCCGGCTGAATCCCCATAGAACTGATAATTTGATCAAAGCGTTTCGTATCAACGGTCGCCCTCACAATCCAAGGTGGGGCACCTGATTCGTCGATATGCTGTACAGCGATGGCAATATGAGGTATCTTACGAAAGCCGAGAAATACGTCGCTCACGTATGCTCCGTTGACCTGGACTTGCTGGAACCAAGGCTGTCCAGAATAATCCTGTCCTCTCAAGTTGTAGGGTCCGGCATAGCTGATCTGAATACCTTTGGAATCAATGAGCCCCAAATCGATAAAACCGTCGAATTCTTTACGAAGCGCACGAAAAATGCGTTTAAGATTGTTCTCGTCCGCCAATTCGTTGTACGAGTAGGCTGTAGCGACAAACCGTAGAATGGCAAATCGATTCGTGAGAAGGAGCTCCAAAGAATTCTTCGCCTTGTTTACCAATACCTTCATCGGTTCCATGATCTCACGGCGGAGGGTTGACTGGTACTGAGAATAGTTTATGAGCGCCATGGAAACTAAGGGTACGACCGTGATCAAGAGCATGAGGATCGATATGTTGCGGCGGATGACGTCGTAACGCTTTGGTCCCTCGATATCCTCCGGATTCCCCACGAGTTGACCCAGATAAGAAACCAATTTGCCTATAAATTCCATCTTTGCCTAAATACTCTACGACGCGCCAAAAAACCGGTTTTTCTTGCATCAGTTAGCGGAAGGTGACGAGCATTCAAGCGTCGCGTGAGGTTCCGTGATAAGTCTTGAGACACTCCTCATTGCTCCCTCGTTCGTTAGAAGAAGATGCTGAAAGACGACTCAGCCTACGCCTCCAAACTCAACGTCCCCGCGAATCTCTACTGCACTAGGTATCAATCTACCACAGCCTTATGAATATCTCAATGAGGATTTTCCTGGGCAAACTCTCCACTGGAGTTCCTCCAGCTTCTGAGTTTGAAGGGATCGCTCTATGCCTGTGATTCTCCCTTCTTTGGAAACATACGACGTCAAAGTGTAAAAATAGGATTATCAAACCCCTGTGAAAATAAGTCTTTCAATACAATAAGATTTTCGAAGGTCCCTCGTTGAAGGCATGGTAGCAAATGAGGGGTTGCCCCAGAATCGCGAAAACCGTTCTGCCCTACTACTGGAAGAGCTTATTATATTTCCCATATCCTTGCTCCTCCATTTCTTTTTTAGGGACAAACCGCAGGGCAGCGGAATTGATACAATAGCGCAAGCCTGTCGGTTTAGGACCGTCTGAAAACATGTGGCCCAAATGGGAGTCCGCATTCTTGCTCCGAACCTCAGTACGTTTAGCGGAAAGACTCTTATCCTCCTTATCTACAACATTGTCAGGCTCCAAAGGCCTTGAAAAGCTAGGCCATCCCGTTCCTGAATCAAACTTGTCCAGAGAGCTGAAGAGAGGCTCACCTGACACTACATCCACATAAATGCCCTCGCGTTTATTATTCCAATACTCATTCCTAAACGGGGGTTCGGTACCATTTTCCTGAGTAACGTGGAATTGTATAGGAGTAAGTTTTCTCTTGAGCGCCTCTGTATCTTTAATAATCTTTCCGCGATACCCCTTCTCATCAGATATAGTGCTGTGCGCACCTCGCCACATGCGGGCTCGGAACTCGTCTCTCCCGCTGTGCTGACGATAAAGTTGGTATCTGAAAGGCTGTTTCTTGTGATAGTCCTGATGATATTCCTCTGCCGTGTAGAATGCTGAAGCAGGCAGAATTTCAGTAACGATAGCGTGACGAAACCGGCCTGACTCCGCAAGCTTTTGTCTGGATGATTCTGCAAGACGTTTCTGTTCATCGGAATGATAAAATATGACGGAACGATAATGCCGACCGCGATCCACGAACTGGCCGCCAGCGTCTGTGGGATCTATGTTCTGCCAAAAGACGTCCAAGATTTCTTCAAAATCTAGCACTGACGGATCGTACGTAATTTGAACTGCTTCCACATGCCCTGTTACCAAGTAATTTTCATAAGTAGGGTTGACACCTGAGCCCCCTGTGTAACCAGAGATCACCTCTTGTACACCCTCAAGTTTCTGGAAAACGGGTTGCATGCACCAAAAACAACCACCTGCTAGTGTCGCTTTGTGAGTTATTAGCCGTGCGCTTACCGATAGGACGGCGAACAACAAGAATAACAGCATCAACGAATCCGTAACATAGGCCTGCATTCATAACTCTCCCTTCCAATTTCTCTACCGTATATAGATGCGCTGATCCATGTTAAGGCTTACGTTTTCCCGATAATATTGTTTCGTCCTAGAGTTGACACGCGGGTGAATGATTGATAGGAATTCCCCGCAACAGGAACTCCCAATGCGGTTGGTTCCAGTCTGTGACCTAGGGACGTTCATGATCGTGCCTTTTCGTAATCATAAGACTCAATCTCTCCTCGAGGCTGAGTTTATGACTCCGGTATTTTGTTTAGGCCATGGCGTAAGCCTCGACGCGCCCCCAGGGAAGAGAAGTGCACATCAGGGCTCAGCAGGGCGGCCCATAGCAAAACATCCATCTTCGAGGAGCATAATCCTTTTTGTCGTATTCTTGATGCTCTTATGGGTGCCCGGCAGTCTCATGGCTATCCCCCAAGGTGGCTGGGACCGAGGCGGATGTCCCGACTTCATAGAACTTATAAAAGAACTGACACCTGCCGTGGTCACCATATCCATTGAACGACACTTGCTTCAGAGTGAATCGCCCGCTTTTTCACGTATGGTCAATCGAGGAGAAGCACTATCCGAGCTCAACGACTTGTCCAAGGGGCCGGTGCTGTCTGATACCCTGGGAAGCGGATTCATCTGCGATGACTCAGGATTGATTGTCACCAATGCCCATGTCGTGGAAGGAGCGGGAAAGATCTTGGTGACGCTTCACAGCGGCAAGACCGTTGAGGCCAAGGTCGTATCCCTTCACCCTAAAGTGGACTTGGCTTTGATCAAGATCGTTCCACCATACGAACTAAAAAAAGCAAAGATAGGAGACTCTTCTAGAGTGCAAGTAGGCGAATGGGTCCTCGCGGTAGGAAATCCGTTCGGTCTTGGGCGAACTGTAACAGTTGGTATAGTAAGCGGCAAGGGCAGATTCCTGGGCCTGGGACCTGACGACGATTTTCTCCAAACTGACGCCTCCATCAATCCGGGCAATTCAGGGGGTCCACTTTTCAACACGGCAGGAGAAGTGATTGGTGTGAACACCGCGATCATAGCATCAGGGAAAGGTATAGGATTCTCAATACCATCAAATTACATTCACGAACTCATGCAAAGTACGAACGGTGATGGTACCGCGACTCGTGGGTGGCTGGGGCTTTACGTGTCGGACTTAGACGAAACAACCGTAAAGGAACTAGGATTAGAGGGGGCTTGTGGTCCTGTAGTGGACGAAGTGATTCCCAACGCTCCTGCTCATCTGGCTGGTTTACGAAAGGGCGATATAGTTTTAACGGTAGGGGGACAGCCGGCAACCAACGGACGCCAATTATCGAGAGTAGTTGGAGCTTCTAAACCTGGAGACATGCTGCGACTGACGGTACTCCGCGACTCTCAAACGTACGAACTCAACATCGTCCTCGGCAGATCCCCGGACTGAACGGCTTCGAGGGACTTTTCCACATCCGGGCTGCATTCTTTCGATCTAACCCACCGCTCGGCAACCGCAAGCCTCGGTAATGATTCTGGTTAAGTCTTTAACTGCTTGCCCAAGGTCGTCGTTTGTTACGGTGTAGTCAAATTTGTCCGCTGCTTCCATCTCGGTTGCCGCGTTGGCGATGCGCAGCTGTATTGCCTCCTCGGAATCCGTCCCCCTTTTGCGAAGCCTTTCCTCGATGACGCGTAAGTCCGAAACTGTTATGAAGATCCCGATTGCACCTGGCACCCTAGAAAAGACGTCCATAGCGCCCTGGACATCGATGTCTAGAATCATCTTTCTCCCAGTTGCAAGGGCCTGCGTCACGGGTGCGCGAGGGGTGCCATAATAATTTTCATGAACCTTCTTCCACTCTAAGAATTCATCGCTTCTTATCATTCTTTCGAACTGGTCTGTTCGCACGAAATAATAACTTGCCCCTTCGACCTCTCCCTCACGCGGCCGACGAGTAGTGTATGATACAGAGTAAAGCAAGTTCGGGAACAGCGGACGGATCGCGTTAATTAGTGTAGTCTTGCCCGTCCCTGATGGGGCTGAAACCACGAAAAGGGTCCCTTTTGCCATAGTCACCCTGTCGTAAAACGGTTCGTAGTCGTTGCCCTTTTTCATGACACGGATTACCATGCCGCGTCAACGTGATTTATTCGCTTATAGGATTTTCCGCGAACTATGACGCTGGCTCGGGACAAGCGGAATAGTCTCAGAGTGCGACGAACACGGTGGTTTTTGAGATTTTGTGTAAGTTACTCCTCGTGGAGTAGATTTCTTGCATGGCAAGCATCATATTATACAGAGCTTGTTCGTGAAGTACGGGTTCATGCCTGGGGTGTTACATGCTACGGAAAGTTCTCGTTGTGGTGCTCTTCGTTCTAAGTATTGCCTGTCTGCTGTACGGCGCCTTTTTTAGAAGGGTGCTCGTCTATGATAACCTCGAAAAATTCGAGAGACTGAAGAACATCGGCATAACCATCAAAATTCCCGGTTATCAACAGAATTCCGAGGCGTTTGAGGTTCAGTCACAATGGTTCACCGAGCCCGAAGTCGTGAACGCGATGACGTTCGACGGGATAAGTCGATATAAAGATGGACGACTTATATCAAATTATCCTGACCTAAAGATGCTCAAGGGACGCATGCCGTGTCCCACTTGAATATAGACCAAGGCGCGGTCGCGTCTCAAAAAGAGAGCTCTGGTGGAAAGAATAAGGCTAAAAATTCAACTCGCGGCGGCTGTTCTACTGAACATAGGCTTCTTGAATTGGCACACAATCTGCTTTCCAGTACTTAATTGTCATTCCTGCCCGATTTCGGTCTTTGCATGTCCGCTAGGCGTCATCGGGCAATTCGTCGCTGTGGGGATGATCCCTTTGAGTGTAATAGGCCTCCTATTACTGACAGGCCTTATATTGGCGAGATTCCTGTGCGGATGGGTCTGCCCTTTCGGCTTTGTACAAGAGCTGCTGTATAAAGTCCCTTATATTAAATTTGGGATTCCCAACTGGCTGAGGTTCATCAAGTATGGCGTCTTCGCCGGCCTTGTCGTCGCAGTCCCTGTGTTTTTGTCAACCAATTCTCCGTTGTATTTCTGCAGATTATGCCCTGTTGGTTCCATAGAATCCGCCATCCCTTGGGCTGTCATGAGAGGTTCAGCAGATGCAGTCGGTCTCTCAGTAAGGCTGGGCATTGTGTTTGGCGTAGCCATACTAGCAATGGGGCACAGGCGGTTTTTTTGCAAAGTGATCTGTCCCCTGGGCGCGTGTCTCTCCGTGCTGAACAGATTGTCTCTGATTTTTCCTCGACGCGGCGACCAGTGCACCGACTGCGCCGTCTGTGGAAAAACGTGCCCAATGGAAATAGATACTAAGAAAGGTAAGGTAGCCGTCTTTTCAAGTAATCCGGAAGAATGCATATCGTGCCTGGAATGCCATAAGAAATGCCCCACGCGTTCGGTCAATTTATGGGGTTAAAGGAGGGTGTTCACGAGAAAAAGTATGTGGAGAATTCCTGATAGCCGTGGCCCGGACCCTAGGGATGCACGTAAACAACACCTTAGTTGCCGCTAACTGACGATGGCTACCGGCCTCACCCAACCTGCACTGGCTTTTCTTATCTTTACCGGAAAACAACAGACTATAAATCCAGTGCTTCGTCCTATTTGATCGAAATTCGCCATCTTTTCCATGTGGCAGTAGCCGATCTCAATTCCGGAAAAATGAGCTTCCCAAATCACTTTGGGGTCACCCGTGGCCTGAAATTCTTGAGCCAAGAAAGGCAGGGGACGGTCCCAACTCCATGCGTCTATCCCTACCACTCGAACTCCTTTCTCCGTCAAGAAGAGCGTACTCTCCCTATCCATGCCGGCGCCCTTCATGAGATACTGTGGTTTACCCCACGCAGTGTCCGCTCCCGTCTGAATAAGAACAATGTCCAGTGGCTTTATTTCATAATGAATTTGATCCAATTCAGTCTCAAGATCTCGTACGGTTATTCTTTCGCCGTCTCCTTTGCGACGAAAATCAAGTAGGACTCCATTGCCAAAACACCATTCAAGAGGGATCTCGTCTATGGTCAGCGCTGGTCGTCCCTTATCCATAGTGGGATGATAATGATACGGGGCGTCCAGATGTGTGCCGCTGTGTGTTGTGAGAGTCAGTATCTCAAGGGCCCAACCCAGTCCTCCCGGCAATTGGTCTTTGGTGACACCAGGGAAGAATTCCGCCATGTGCACAGCGCCTTGTTCATGACTTAAATACTGTACCGTCGGTATCATAGCCGGCGGATCACTGGGAAGACCAGCCTCGATAGCAATACTTAAGTCCACAAAGCGTTTGCTTCCCATAGGTTAGCCCCCTCGCTTTCTCGTTACATGAAATTACCTTAGACCAATTATCGAGGCGGTCAAGGATTTTCAGTGATCTTCGATCCAATTAAGAGAAAAGCACAGTCTAAACCAAGGTCGCCGCCGAGATGACCTTGACTTTCTCTTGAAAAATATGCTAATTACGCGTGTACTTTCATGTCGTTGTCCTTTACGCGTGTTGGAAGAGGTGGAGGTCTCTTCACCTCATGAACCTGTCGCGGAGCCGAATGATGCTAATAAAATTTTGGGGGGTACATGGTAGCCTCCCACGACCGGGAACCTCGACGCTCAAATTCGGCGGCAATACCCCGTGTGTTGAGATTAGGAGCGGCGACACCCTGGTCATCCTAGATGCTGGTTCAGGCATTAGAGAACTAGGGGAAGACATTCTCCGGCGTCAGAGAAGCGGGCTTTTTCCCCCTCGCAATCTGAAAGGCCATATCCTCATTTCCCACTTACACTGGGATCACGTCCAGGGCTTCCCTTTTTTCGCTCCCGCTTATCAGAGCGGGAATGAATTCCACCTCTATTGCGGCAAAGGCTTGCGCTACACCATCGATGCCCTTATGCGATGTCAGATGTCCGAACCCAATTTTCCAGTACGCTTCGAAGATATGGCTGCTTCAATCGTTTGCCATGACGTTCAGGATGGCGCCACTATTCTCTTGGATGGCTTGCGAGTCCTTGCTCGAGAATTGAGCCATCCCGGTGGGTGTTACGGATACCGGATACAAGCAGAGGGCAGAATCGTGACCTATGCCAGCGATACAGAGATAACGAGCGATGTGGACAGCAAGATGCTCGAACTAGCCCACAATTCCGATATCCTAGTTCATGACGGCATGTTTACGCCTGAGCAATATCACGGCCTGGACGGCCAATTCTCGAGAGAGTCTTGGGGGCACAGTACGTGGGAGGGGGCGGTAAAGACTGCCAGAAACTGCTTTACAAAGCACCTCATTCTCTTTCATCACGGAAATGAAGATGCCACGGTCGAGGCTATCGAGAAAAAGGCCCGTGAGGTATTTCCCAATACGACTGCAGCTTACGAAGGCCTAGAAATAGAACTCTGAGTTGTCTCAAAGATTTGATCCCTTGTTGCTTCTCTGCCTGGCAACAATTACTTGCATCGCCACTTCAGCAGCAATTCTCCTGTCACCAGGAAACCGCTTCACCTTTCGCCATAGCATTATTTGTAGGGTCAAGAGTCGCCTGCTGTTCCACGCCATGATGCAAAACGTGAAGACGAGGCTAGGAGCAAAATGACGCTATTTAGTCAATATAGTGATTGCCAAAATATAATGATCAATTGAGACCACCTCTTATTGAGAGGTCGTATGAACTCTTATTGCAACGTCGCCTCCAGCTCTCCGCATGACGCAAGCCAGCATCCTGCCATTGCGAGCGAAGCGATGCAATGCCCATAACAAAAATGCCACCTGAAAAATCAGTCGGGCGAAATAACTTTATGCGCCTCTTTCAGCGTGTCCACCACCTCATACATGTTTGTCGATCTCCCTACCTTCAATTTATCCTCGTACCCGAAATGCTGGAGACATGTTCCGCAAGAAAGGATTTCCACTCCTTTTTCATTGAGCATGGTGAGCGCATCGACTGCCTCATCGTCCATGGTCGTGAGTTCGACCCCTGAGTTGATGAATATCATGCGCCACGGCTTAGAGTCAGCGTCAATCCACGTCCTCAAGAAGCCTCGCATGAGCTTGCGTCCCAAACCGTCGTCTCCCTTGCCCATGCAGCTAGCCCCCACATAGACGACGATACGACTAGGCGCCGAACTAGTACACACTATGGGAGCCACCCCGATTTGTCCATTCAACGGCGTATCTCCTGGCTCTCCTCGACACACAATTACCTCGTACTCATCACCACTCAGCAAAGTAGAATTAACAGAACAGCCTTGACTTGCGGCAAAACGGCATACATTCTCTTTGGCAGCTAGATTGTCCACTAGCACCACGAATTCACAGGCTTGTCCCTTTTCCAGGACCTCTTTAGTTCGAAGCACAGGTTGCGGGCACGCCAGACCCCGCGCATCAATTTTCAATCTCTCAGCCATAATTACTCCTTAAACAGGCCCCAGTGCTTGGGAACCCGTAAGTCTGTGTGATAATGGATCCCACGAAGTCTTTTTGACATTTCTGTGGGATACAAAGCTCACTCGTGTTAATATAATATAGAGAAGATGTATAGACAATATCAATATAATCTACAAGCTATATCTATATAAACACCACGCACCAAGGAGACAAAAAATTGCAAAATATCTCTTGTATAGGCACCGGGAATATGGGTTCCGCCCTCGTACGAGGACTCGTCCAATCGGGATCGATTAGCCCTGCTTCGATTAAGGTATTCGACGTAGATCGGGCAAAGATCTTAAGCATTCATAAGGATTCTGGTGTGCAACCCATTGACAGGATAGAAGACAGCGTATCCGACGCCGAGACAGTTTTGATCCTTGCTGTAAAGCCGCAAGTAATCGGAACTGTTCTGGATACCCTTGGCCATGCGCTCCATAATGGAGTACTGGTCATCTCCATCGCTGCAGGTATTTCCACAGGGTTTATCTTGACTAGACTGGGCAAAAGCATTCGGGTGGTTCGAGCAATGCCGAACGCAGCAGCTACCCTAGGACGCAGCGTCACCGCGTTATGTAAAGCGGGAATCGCGAGTGACGAAGACCTAGACTTGGCCTCGTCTCTTTTCTCCGCAATAGGTCATGTAGTGAGGGTTGAGGAGTCTCTCATGAATGCAGTGACTGCCCTGGCAAGCAGCGGCTTGGGGTATCTCTTTGTCATCATGGAAGCCCTCGCCGATGCTGGTGTCCTCGTGGGCATGGACCGAAAGACCGCTCGGGAGTTCACCGTACACATGGTGCACGGGGCCGCTGTGATGGCCTCTTCGTCCGATGCCCCTTTCTCTGCACTCAAAGACATGATAACTTCTCCAGCAGGAACAACCATTGCCGGCTTAAGAGTGTTGGAAAGGGAAGGGTTACGAGGGATTCTCATGGATGCTGTGGCAGAAGCGAACCGGCGGGCCGCGGAAATGAATCCCAAATAGGTCATGGGCCCAACGACTAGTGATGCAGCGTTACAAAAAAGACGCATGCGGGGAAAAAAATGTCAATTGCCGCTGACTATGTGGGATGACGGATTCGTTGATTACTCGTCAGGTAGATCGGACGCTGGCTAACCCATGATGGTATCAAGTAGGTTGTGGCTCGTAGCCGTAGGCCCACAATGGCACGCTTTAAGAAAGAGCAGGCAAGAAAGCCTTATCCAACGCTTCGAACGCGTGCACTAGTAGTAACTAACACTATGTTGAATAAATAATAAGGCACTAACCAATCGGGAGAATAGTATGGCTTCTGGAAGAGACGCAAATCGAAAGACGATTAATGCTACCACTGAAATGAAAAAACTAATGGCGTCGCATTTCACGGAGTTGGCGGAAGCTAAGCGGAAAGGGCAGCCCAAGGTGGCTTGGTGCACGTCAGTAGGCCCTGCCGAACTCCTGCATGCCATGGGCTTTCTCGTCTATTATCCGGAAAATCACGGGGCCTTATTGGGCGCCACCCGTATGGCTACGGAATACATTCCCATTGCTAATGCGGTGGGATATTCGCCGGAAATCTGCTCCTACTTGACTGCCGACGTGGGGGCCTATCTCAAGGGATTCACCCCCCTGACCAAAGCCTATGGCATTACAGGGCTACCCCGAGCAGACATCTTGGTCTATAACACAAATCAGTGCAGAGATGTTCAAGACTGGTTCGCTTTCTATGCACGTGAATGGAAAGTCCCTCTCATAGGAATACACACGCACCGAAACATCAAAGAAGTTAAAGATTACCACATATCGGACCTTGCCGAACAAATGAGGGCTATGATCCCAGTACTAGAGCAAGTTAGCGGTAATCGTTTCGACATGGACAGACTGCGCCAAACAGTAGCGCTTTCCCTGGAATGCACCAAGCTATGGAGGCAGGTGCTTGAATGTGGCGCAGCTAAACCTGCTCCAATAACCTTTTTCGATGCTACGGTCCATATGGCGCCGGCAGTAGTTTTGCGAGGGTTACCGCAGGCCATTGACTATTATAAGCTGTTGCTTAGGGAGCTTGAAGATCGCATCAAGAATGGGGTGGCGGCCGTCGAGGGCGAAAGACATCGCCTCTACTGGGATGGCATGCCCATTTGGGGAAAATTGAGGGAGTTGAGCCAGCAATTCATTAGCCTCAAGGCAAACATTGTTGCGTCAACATACTGCAGCAGTTGGATCTTTGATGCGTTCGATCCTCTTCAGCCCTTTGAATCCATGGCCAGGGCATACACTGAGTTGTTCATTGTGAGGGACGAATCATACAAAGAGACCTATATGGACGAGTGGATCAAGAGTTTTTCCATAGACGGAATCATCTTTCACGACGCAAGAACCTGCCCTAATAACTCGAACAGCAGATACGGTATGCCGCAGCGTATCAGTGAACGTCTAAGGCTGCCAGTATTGGTCATCAATGGTGATCTCAACGATCTTCGGTGCTACTCTGAAGAACAGACCCGTACGAATATAGAGGCCTTCATCGAACAATTAAACGAAAAGCGTTCATATTAGGAGGCTCAAAGGGCATTGACGGCTTCATGTGAAAAACAGATTGCTTGTGAAGAGGGCCTATTCGGCGGTATTGACGTTGGTTCATGCACCACCAAGGCCGTCATTATCGACGGAACTGGGGCCATGTTGGGCGCCTCTGTGGGATTTACAGGGACGGACTTTCAAAAGGCTGCGGACGAGATTTGGGACAGGTGCCTAAGAGAGGCTAAAGTAAGGAAGCCCTACATAAAGGCGATAGTATCCACGGGCTACGGTAGAAATAGTGTTTCTTTCGCCGCTGCTCATTTCACAGAGATATCCTGCCATGGCCGTGGTTGTCTCCATTTCTTCGACGGACCTATCACGGTTATCGATATTGGCGGGCAAGACAACAAGATCATAAAGCTTGATGATCGAGGGCAACGGATTAGTTTCAAGATGAACAGAAAATGCGCGGCAGGAACGGGGGCCTTTTTGGAAGAAATGGCTTTGAGGCTTAGGTTGCCCTTGGGCGATCTCAACCGTCTGGCCCAAGATGCGGATGGGGAAGTATCTTTAGGCAGCTACTGCACAGTCTTTTCAGCAACCGAAGTCCTAGAAAAGATCAAAGCCGGTCATCCCGTGAACAGGATCGTAAAGGGATTGTTTCGTTCTGTTTTGAAGCGTATTCTGGAAATGGATACTTTGACGGATACGATTGTGATCACGGGAGGCGTTATTCAGCACAATCCATTCCTTTCCGAAATGCTTCGGGATCACACGGACAATCCTATTTGCGTCCCGGAACATCCCCAGGTCATCGGCGCCCTTGGCGCAGCGTTGTATGCGTCAACGGTGTTGTGTGAGGACACATGATCTTGACTATAGCCCCGGACGCCATCGATTAGTAGTGAGGTGCATATAGGTTGGATCTCCTCGAATCAATACGTTCACTAATGGAAGAGCTCGAACAAGAGCTGTTCAATCAGTTGCGGAGCCGAGTGCCTGTCGCCTTCGACATCGGTGCCCATATAATGCACATCGGTGGAAAGAGGATTCGACCGCAGCTTGCAATCATCTCTGCTAGGATCGGGGGCTATACTGGATGGGATGCCGTCCGTCTATCCGGCGCCATCGAGTGCATACATACCGCTACTCTGCTGCATGACGACGTGGTCGATAAGGCCGATACGCGGCGAGGGAGGCCCTCTGCCAATTCAATGTGGTCAAATGAAATGTGTGTACTAGGAGGTGATTTTATCCTTGCCAAGGCATTTAGCGCTTTGACCTCCATCGGCAACATGCGGATCCTTGAGGTTGTTTCGAAGGCCACCGAGCGCCTAAGCGAAGGCGAACTCTTCCAGATGATGAACATAGGAAATGTGGCCCTGAACGAAGAAGATTACATGAACATCATTATTGATAAGACCGCGGTGCTTATGGAGGCGGCATGTCGTGGAGGCGCAATCCTTGGGGAGTTGCCGCATGAACTGGAGGAAGCGCTCTCAAGCTTCGGTTTTTTACTAGGCATCGCCTTCCAAATGACTGATGATGTCATCGACTATCGTTCAGACCAGACTGTAATGGGAAAAACACCCGGAAAAGACCTCGAAGAAGGAAAGCTGACCTTGCCTCTGATCATTGCATTGAAAAGATGCGATGCCGGAGAAAAGGATAAAGTACGTGGCATTGTCACGGACAAGCCTCTGGCAGAAAAAGATCTCGCTTGGATCAAAGACTTCATAGAACGCTACGGTGGCATAGAAGAAACATTGGAGAGAAGTAGATCTCATCTCGAAAAAGCGGTAAAATTTCTTGACATTGTACGGGATTCCGAGGAAAAATTTGCACTCATAAGGCTCGCTGACAAAGTTCTCCACAGGACTTATTAGCATGGGCTTGACAGGAACACGCTTGCTTGTTAAACACCAACCGCCTGCAAATCGAATCCAGTCAGGATTTGACATGAATATCCTGAAAAAATTGCTGCTTCTGGTTCCGCTGGTTATATGCTTGTGCGGCTGCCCGTCTCTCTGGAAGATAAGCGCAACCGAAAAGGGACTAACCCCTGACGAAATGTTCAACAGAGCCGAGAAGCTGGTCAAAGAAAAAAGTTACGACGATGCCATAGAGACTCTCGAGCGACTTAAATCGGCACACCCTGATTATTCGAAGATCGAAGACGTATATCTAAAAATTGCGGACGCGGCGTTTGAAAAAGGCGCCTATGAAAATGCCGCATCCAAATATTACCAATTTATGGAACTCTATCCGGCTAGTAAAAAAGCGCCTACAGCCAAGTTCAACGTAGCGATGTGTTATTTCAAGCAAATCAAGGGCACTGATTTAGACAGCAGAGTAATCCAACAAGCCGTTGATGCGTTCAAGGCAGTAGCTGACGACCCAAATGCTGGTGAATGGGCCAAGAAGGCGAAAGAAAAGACCACGGAATGCCTGCGTAAACTTGCTGAGAAGGAACTTTACAAGGCCAACACGTATATCAGCGTAGGTAATTACAAGGCGGCCCGGGTCGCTGCCCAGCGCATCCTAGACGAGTACGCCAAAGTTGGACTTGACGAGAAAGCCCAAAAGCTACTCAAAAGCATCAAGAATAAGTAGCATTATCCTCAAACCCATTAATTGTGTTTAGTGGTTTCAACAACGCAGTAAAAGAATATAAGCTTTTCTGTTGCTAGATACCCTTGTGCCTAGTATCATCCTTTGCTACAGATCTCAATCGTATTTGCCACAAGATGAGATCAAGCCTCCTGGAAGATTCGATAATCACCAACGCGCTGGCCATTTTGCCATTAGAGTTTCGTACTTTCTCACCATCACTTTACCCGGAGGTCCACCGCTTATGGGACGAACATTCTTGACGTCGGCCATCATGATCTCCCCTTTTCCAGCCGTCCGCAACGCGGAAAAGTAACCGGCCAGCGCAGCCGCCTTTTCTATGTCAAGGGTAGTTGCACCGAGGCCGGAACTTACCTGCATAACCACATGGGCACCGGGCGCGTCTTTGGCGTGGAACCACAAGTCCCCTTGTCGCGCCTTCTTTCGCAGGATGCTGTCATTGCCCTGGCCTGTCTTGCCCACCAGGATTGCAAGTCCTGAATCAGATACATAGCGTCTGAATTCAGCAAAAGACCTTCCCCTGTTGTTCGGGACATACCGTCTTTTTTCCCCCCGTGAGGCTAACGCTTTCTCCTGAGAGAAGGATGTACGGTCAATTACAGCGCTCACCTCCTCCAACGTCTCCGCTTGCTGCAGGAGGAGCAACAGGTCATCCAGGGCCCCCTTCTCGGCTATTGTGTCTTCCAGTCTCTTCTCGACTAAAGCTTGACCCCGTTTACCCTTGGAAGCCTTGGCGAATATCCTTTGCATGTTGGCGACAGCATCGAGTGCCGGATCCAGTTCGATGGAAACTTTTCGCTGTCCAGTCCACTCCACGACGTCGAGGTTAGTCATACCTTTGGTCACCCGGTTCAGATTTGCCTTGAGCAATTCTCCGACTTCCTGGCCGGAAGCAAACCTCTCGAGCCTCTGTTTGTCCTGTGCTATCTTTTCCATTCGTCTGGTTAGGCTCGCGACACGTCTCTTTATCGGAGCCATGCAGGCTCTTCGGAGGTCGTCTAATATGAGTCCTGCTATCACCGGACCATAGAAAACGTCAGCAGCCTCGTTCATAGTGCCGAAGGTCTCGTCCTTCTCGGAAACAGTACACACCCTCAACTCGCGTTTGCCGTTATTTTTCGTAACTATTGCTGGTCGTATGGTTGATGCCCCACCGAACAGGCCAATGGCTGAGCCATGCCGTCCTCGTGTCGGCGGAAGACTGTAGTGTCTTCCAGGCAACACCACACGGGTGGCTGTTTCTTTCTGAGGAATGCTGTGCAGGCAATCCATAATGGTTTTGGACGCGTCGTCAACAAGAAGCATGTTTGAATCTCGACCTAGCAACTCAAGTACGAAAAGCCGTCCGACCAGTAACTGCCCGTTCTTTCTTAAGCACTTCACGGTCAAGACACGATCGTTATCCGCGACTGATACGGAATCGATTATCGAGCCTTGCAAATGGGCTCTAAGGTACGCGCAAAACCTGGGAGGATTCTGCGGATTGGGTATCTTGAGCTGGGTAAGATGGATTCTGCCGAGTTGAGGGTCCGCACTAGCCACTACTTTCACTTCCCGACTTCCTTTCAACCGTACCCTTAAAACAATCTCACGAGGCAACGGTTGGTGTATCTTGTTGATGAAACCTCCCCGTAAACTTCTGTTCAATTCCTCGGCAATACACTGCAATATCTCAAGATTCATCATCTCACGGACGCCATCTGTGGTTAGTTTACCTGTCTTCCAAACCGATATTTATGATAATAACATCATACCTCGTCCGACGGGGTCACATGCTGGTCTAATATCAAAAAAAGCGTTCCCCAGCCTTTTAGAATACTTCATATCGCTGATCATGGAAGAGCACCTTCAATCCCTATCGTTGTGTCAGTTTTCATCTTGCACATTTTTTTACACAAATGTATGCTTATCACGGGAGGGACAGCGTGTGAGGTGTCGTCCATGAGAGGATTCACGCTCATCGAATTAATAGTGGTGGCAGCAATCGTCGCAGTGGCGTCGATATTAGGCATGCGGTATTACTACACGTACGTCGAGTCCTACCGGTTCCAAAACGCAATCTCTGAATTTAAGTCCGCAGTCAATTTAGCGCGTGCTCGTTCCATGAGCGGCATAGTTTCATCCGCCGGGTCCTTAGGAGACACATCCACGGTGATCCCAGTGAAGCGAATTTCCTACTCAGATGCGACAAGCGTGATTCTCACCACAGGTGCCCCGCATAAGCTGACAAAAGATATGTTGCCAGCCTATCTGACTCTCATGGGCTTCTATCCAGCCGATGAGACACAATTCACCGTGGTCAACTTGTTCCCATGGTACATCAACGGCCCTCAGTGCAAGGTTAAAGATGTCCTAGGTCAAGATGCCCTCGCGGTGGACGCAGGGGTGCCGATCGCGTCTTATGTCAATACGGACCTTAATCAAAGTGCCTATGCTTTCGTCAATTATTCAGTCAATATCCGAGGGGTCGAGTCAATTGACGGAGGCGGTTACGCGAAGGCCTACGAGGCCGGCCCAACAATGGATTTTCAGTATCGGAACGATGCTCTTGCAGTAACCTTTACTACATCGGACCCCGGCTCGACGCCAAAAGAGGAAGGAGCGATTCTCTTTCGCAGAGGCGTCACGATGGGCGAAAAAACCTATTCTGTCTCTTTTACTTTGCTCAAGTCGCGGAGCCCCGAATCTAAGGTAAGTTTCTCAATTTTGCCAGCAGGTGCAGCTCGATGACACTGCAGGCAACACAATCTCGATTCAAGATGAGGTTCAGGAGTCAAAGAGGTTTTTCGCTCGTGGAAGCTATGGTGGCCATAGCGATCCTAGCGGTAGGTTTGCTTGGTGTTGGTTATTCCCTCCATGTAGCATCCCAAGTTAACTTGGAAAGCATTCAGATACTGCATCGCTCACCCGACGCTCAGGGTAAAATCGGTTTACGGGACTCCTTTAACTCATTGCAAGCTACAGTCTATGGAAATCTGAAATGAGAGAAGCTGGTTTCACCATAGCCGAACTCCTGGTATCCGTAGTAGTGATGCTATTGATTGTAGCGGGAACCGCGGCAGTGATAACCTACAAGAGCCAGTCAGCGGTGTATTCCACCAAAGTAGTTAATGCCCAGGAGGCCGTTGAAATGGCGCTGATTCTCATAAGAAATGATTTGATGCAGGCGGGTGGAGCCAACGGGATTTGGTGGAATAGCGGGACCAAGAGGTTGTACATCAAGTTCAACGGCTTTCTCAATTTCGAGGCTCCTGCCAGCCCCAAAGAAAACTGCATGCAGGTTAGGAGCGTCTTTTGCCCGCCAGATTGTCAAAACAACAAATGTGGGGTGGCGTGGCAGGTGGTGGACGCAGACGGCTCATTTTCCATGGATCGATTCCCGACGTACATCGGCTACAACATAGCAGGTCTTGGTTCGGCATTCTTTGGCGCCCTTAACCTTTCCTCCACCGACTGCAAGACGCTATTAGGGGGGGCCTTGCTATCGGCAGTAACTGAGACAGCAGCCCCCAACACCTATGTCCACACGCTGAAGTTTGTCCCGCAAACGGCATTCCAAGCCGGCTCCTATGGTGCGCCCGCAATCGTATATGAACTCAATAATAACCGACTGCTTCGAAACGGTGTGGAAATACTTGGAGGGGACGTGTCGGTGAGTTCGTTTACAAAAACAGATCACTCAAGTTACACGACAGTAGCGATAGGCTACACGTGGACGCCTCCTTTTACATTCATTTTTAAGCCCATAGCCGCTAATCAGGAAATTTCGGTGGGTATGCTGCAGAGCTATATGCTTCGGATCGGGGGCTAGCATGCGCAACGATTCCGGCATGGCAGTGATTGTGGTAATTGCCTTGCTGCTGGTTGTCAGTCTCATAGCCGTGGGCTTGATGTCCCAGACCGCCACCAACACAAAATTCTTCGAGGCTATGGCTACCTCTTATCTGGGGCTTGGCGAGGCTGAAAAGAATGTAATCACGCAGGTTCCGATTACGTCCCTTGGAGTTGCTATAGGGAAGAGACCGAGTGACGGAGCCTTGGCGGCGGTTCTATACGCCACGCCTCTGCCAGCCATTGGATCATCCACTGGCACGATCATTGGAGACGTGTGGCGACCAGGTCTCTGCGGAACTTTCTATAGAAATTATAATGCCAACGGGTCTGTCACGTCTGACGGAGCGATTATAAACGACTCTTACCGCAATCCTGCCAAAAAAGGTTTAGACGAAAGCGCTTTTCTGTTCAAAGATAATGCAGGTACAAACGGACAGAATGTTTTAACATCTTGGAATAATTACATATACCATGTTGAGTTCAACGCAGATGCGTCCGCGGCCGTAGGGGTGTATTTCAACGCGGGACCAACAGGTCGGGAAGACAAAACAGATCAAGCTGTAACCGGATACCTTTTCCGGATTTCGCCCCAAGACAAAACCTTCTCGATAGCAGAGGTGCACAACGGCAACCCGAATCCTGGAATCAGCTTTCAAAACAAAGGATTTCAAGACGCTTCATTACAAAACGCCTTCGACTCGTGGGTTAACAGCACTGCTAGCGGTGTAGGCGGCGTTTATGATCAATGGCACAGCATTGACGTCCAAGTGCAAACTCAAGGGGAAAAAACGCCTGTTACTGTTACCGTAAGTGTAGATGGGGTGCAGGTATTTAACTATACTGATTCTAAGGGATCACTCTTTGCTCCTGCCTTTGTCGGATTGAGCAATTGGAGTGGCGAAGGCTGGGGTACTCCAGCGTCAGTGAATTTTCGAAATATATCGGTGACCAAAACACCCTCTTAGTATTTAGTTAGCTTTTGAGTAACGTTTTTGGGGTAGGGTCTATGCCCCCCTTGTAATAATTAATGGCGACATCTCTTCGCTTACTTCGCAGCTACGCGAACCAGCATCCTGTTGTAGTGAGTACTCGTAGGCGAGGCGGCAATCTCAGTTCATACACCCTGCAAACAAGAGGATGTCTTAAATTGGACATTCCCTTTGGTGATTACTATAGTCATTCGTGACTCTTGTCGCCTGCTCGATTCAATTCATCTAGTAGTCTCTGTTTCTCGTGTGGGGTGAGGACGCGCCATGCGCCAACAGGAAGGTCTCCCAAGACTAGGGGACCGAACTCGACTCTCCTGATCTTTCTAGCTGGGTGCCCTACACGAAAGAAAATCCTTTTTATTTCATTCTTTCTGCCCTCGTACAGCGTGATCCTTATCCAGGTAGTGGTCCGCTGCTTCTTGATCACCTGCCAGTGAACATTCCCTAGTCGCTCCCCATCGGCCAAACCCAGTCCCTTGCGTATGAGAGCGAGTTCTCGATCATCGGGGACGCCCTTAACCTTTACAAGGTACACGCGAGACGTGCTAAACGAGGGGTGACTCATACGTTGAGCCAACACCCCGTCATTCGTCAACAGCATCAAACCCTCTGCGTCGAAATCCAGCCGTCCGACGCTAAAAAGGTTTTTCCCGATACTTCGTATCAAGTCTCCTAGACATGGGCGACCTTCCGGATCACTCATTGTTGATACGACATATCTAGGTTTATTGAAGACATAGTAGTACTTTTCAGAGTCAGGACGGAACACCAGCTTGTCATCCACCTTGATATGATCTTTTGACGCGTCTGCTTTTGCAAAAGGTTCACATACCCGTTCACCGTTGACTGTGACACGGCCTTCTCGGATAAGCTCCTCAGCTCCTCTCCGAGAAGCGACTCCCGCATTCCTTAAGATCAACTGAAGCTTTTCTAACGCCATCTTCTCCACTACTTCTGAGCAGTCCAACAAACGGCGGGAGGGCAAAGTTCCTCCTTCTACAATAATACCTCGGCAACCCATGTGAACTTGACAATGAACCAAATATAACCCATTTTACATGTAAGGAAAGTGTAAGTGAAAAAGGTTTCGGCAAGTCGCTTTATAGGCGGTTCTGAAGCCCCTAAACCTACAAAGGAAGACTTTTTTGAACGGCATCTACAAGAACTTAGGACTATGGCTCGCTATATGCCTAGTCATGATTTTCCTCTTCCACCTCTTTAACCAAACCAAGGCTCCCCAGAGGGAAATAAGTTATAGCCAGTTTCGACAAGAGGTTGACCAAGGGGCCATAAAGTCTGTTGCGTTGCAGGGGAATCACATCAAAGGGACCTATGTGGATGGAACAGGGGCATTTCGGACGTTGTCCCCGCAAGACCCTGACCTCGTTGCTTCGCTGATGAAGCACAAGGTGGACATACAAGTACTTCCAGAGGACGAGAACCCCTGGTATCTCACAGCGCTTATTTCCTGGCTACCTATGATCTTTCTCGTTGCCATTTTTGTATTTTTCATGAGACAAATGCAGGCTGGCGGTGGGAAGGCCATGAGCTTTGGCAAAAGCAGAGCCCGTCTCATCTCTGAGTCCCAGAATAAAGTGACATTTCAAGACGTTGCCGGCGTCGAAGAAGCTAAAGAAGAGCTTGAAGAAGTCATCGAATTTCTCAGGGATCCGAAGAAATTCACACGACTGGGAGGCAAGATACCCAAGGGTGTTTTATTGATGGGAAGCCCCGGTACCGGCAAAACCTTGTTAGCCAAGGCAGTGGCTGGGGAAGCTTCGGTGCCATTCTTTTCTATCTCTGGCTCTGACTTTGTGGAAATGTTTGTCGGCGTGGGCGCCTCTCGCGTGCGAGACCTTTTCATCCAGGGCAAGAAGCATGCACCATGCATAATCTTTATTGACGAGATAGACGCTGTAGGGAGACACCGGGGCGCTGGTCTAGGCGGTGGCCACGACGAAAGAGAACAGACGCTTAATCAATTGCTAGTAGAGATGGACGGGTTTGAGACCAACGAAGGCGTCATACTAATTAGCGCAACCAATAGACCGGACGTCCTCGATCCGGCTCTACTACGGCCAGGCCGATTCGACAGACAAGTGATTGTGCCGCCGCCTGACATTCGCGGCAGAACGGCAATCTTGAAAGTTCATACAAGAAAAGCTCCCCTGGGAATGGATGTGGCTCTAGAGACCATTAGCCGCGGGACACCTGGCTTCTCCGGCGCAGACTTGGCTAACCTCGTTAACGAAGCCGCTCTGAATGCTGCTCGACACAACAAGAATGAAATCGATATGCAGGACTTTGAGTTCGCGAAGGACAAAGTTCTCATGGGTGGAGAACGAAGAAGTCTCGTGATTAGCCTCGAGGAGCGCCGGAACACCGCCTTTCACGAAGCCGGTCATGCCTTTGTCGCCCGAGTCATTCCAGGTACAGACCCTGTTCATAAAGTGACTATCATCCCAAGAGGTAGAGCATTAGGAGTAACCCAGCAGTTGCCCCTGGATGACAGGCATACCTATTCCAGGGATTACTTGATCGCCCAAATCGCGGTCCTAATGGGAGGAAGAGCTGCAGAGGAAATTTTCTTGAACCACATGACTACAGGCGCGGGAAATGACATCCAAAGGGCCACCGAATTGGCGCGAAAGATGGTGTGCGAATGGGGCATGAGCGAGCATATGGGCCCATTGATCTTCGGCCAAAAAGAAGAACAGATCTTTCTAGGAAAGGAATTTGCTCGGCACAGAGATTATTCGGAACAGACGGCCATGGATATAGATCGAGAAATCAAGAATATTGTACTAGAAAACTACAACAGGGCTCGAGATATCATCGAACAAGACAAGGAGACCGTCCAAAGTATAGCGGAAGCTCTCCTGGAAAGGGAGACCCTCGATGCTTCTGAGATTAACACCCTAATTGAGGGCGGGGATCTGCCGGACCGAGTGGTAGCTGAAAACAAGCCTTCCGACAAACCGGCCACGACCGAGCAGTCAGGCGGTGCAGGCATACCCATTCCAAAGCCTGCAGCCAGCAGCAGCGCAAACCCTGAAAAGGCATAGTTAAATAATGGTCAGATGGGGATCGATCCGGGGCTTCTGTCGAGTTTCCTGGACACAATGCTTTGCTCTAGGAACGCGGGGCTAAATAACGCCGTGTACTTTAACCATCTGAATGAAAATGCGGAAACGAGTCGAAGCGACTATAGCGACTCGGGAAAATAACGAGACTTTCGCGCATGGGTTCATCTGTCATTTCTGTTAAAACGGGAATCCGGGAAGCCCGATCACGTCGGCCATTGCAGTCCATGCAACAGTTTTTCGATTCCGACAGAACTTTAGAGAAACTGTATATGATTTACTAGACTTTTCCACTTTGCTTGCTTCGTCAGGATTATTGAAGATAGTGATTCCCTCAGTTCGGAATGAAGATGGCGCATTGCTAAGTCATTAGCACGGAGCCGGCGGCGATTTGGCAGTTTCGGTCCCTGTCACTTCCCAGAGAGGATATTTTGAGTCACAATCTTTGGCAATCGCAACTTTCTTAGAGGTGTTTCCTAATGCCAGCATTTCACCAAGCTCAGGCTGCGGAAATCTTGCGCCAACGGGCTAGAACATTGGTCATGGGGGTAATAAACACCACCCCTGATTCTTTTTCGGATGGAGGGAAATTCCTCGACCCTGAATTCGCTGTATCATCCGGGCTGACGATGATTCAAGATGGCGCCGATATTATAGATGTTGGGGGAGAATCCACCCGACCTGGTTCATCCCCAATAGATTGCGGCGAAGAATTACGCAGGGCAATACCGGTAGTTAGAGGAATATGTCGCGCCAGTCCCAAAGCTGTTGTGTCTATAGATACACGCCGCAGTGAAGTTGCCGCAGCAGCTCTCGAGGCGGGCGCAACAATCGTGAATGATGTGACCGGCTTCAGGGACGACCCAGCCTCTCTGGACGTAGCCCGCGAGGCAAGAGCCGGTGTCATCATCATGCACATGCTGGGCTGTCCCAAAACCATGCAGCAGGAAATTCTCTACGAGGCATTTCCAGATGACATCTATCGTTTTCTTGAACAGAGAATAGAACTCGCAGAACGCAAAGGAATATCTCCAGACGATATCATCATTGATCCGGGTATTGGATTTGGAAAGACTTTCGATCAGAACCTCTTTCTCATAAACCGGATGGATTTCTTCCTTCCTCTTGGCAAGCCTCTCCTCTCAGGTCCCTCCCGGAAGTCGTTCCTTGGTCAAATAATCGACCAGCCAGTGCCTAGCTCCAGGGATACGGCTACCCTTGGCGCAATTGCGGCCTCGATAATGAGAGGCGCCTCGATCGTGCGCGTGCATGACGTCGCGAGGACTGTGGAAGTCTGCAAAGTCATTGACGCCATACTGCGGGAAAGTACAGCTCTCTAGTCCCCTGGTCGGGATGGACGTAAATCTATGTCGTATTTCTTCAGATTTCTCTTAAAATGGAATAATGTATAAACGATGTCGGGCCTTTCGTGAAGTAGCGCTTCAGGTAACGTCTGACGCGATGCTGCATCCAGGATTCTCGTTTGCACGGAACGGGTAGTATCATTCACGAAATTTGTGTTTGTTTTCGAGAACCTTAAGATTTATCGCAATTCCCAAAAGAATTGTCAGATTGCACGCGTCAAGCGCACACTCACATATGTTCCAGGTCAGCGGGTCTAATCTAAAACGTCTTCCCTTAGACGTAGGAGTCCAGTATCGGCTAGACCTGAACCACCAAAACTTTCAAGTAACATGTTTCAGGCATGGACATGAGTACAGGGTGGTCGGGTCCTTGCCCTCTGCTCTCAACTAATCGAAGGCATTTTCCAGCTTGTTTACCGGCTGCTAAGATGATACGTTCGAATGTGGGCATGTCAACGTGATGGGAGCAGGAACAGGTTACCAGAATTCCTTCTGGTCTGAGTCTAGACATTGCTCGCCGGTTGATATCTATGTATCCCTTAATCCCTTCCTCAAGGTCTTTGCGGCTTTTCACAAACGCAGGGGGGTCCAACACAATCAGGTCCCAATACTTTTTCTGTTTTTTCAGAAAGTCGAGGGCCGGTTCCCGGACGCACTCGAGCCCCCGAGCCAGGTTGTTACGTTCAGCGTTCTCCTGCGCCAGGTTTAGGGCGTTTTTCGATGTGTCCACCGCCGTAGCCGTGCTGGCGCCAGAGGCTAGGGCATGCAGGGCCCATGCCCCTGTGTATGAAAATAAGTCTAGTACATGGCAGCCAGCCGAAACATAATGAGTCATCAGAGAGCGGTTCCACTCCTGATCAAGGAAAGCTCCGGTCTTTTGGCCTTCAACGACGTCCACCCTGAACTGCAATGGGCCGGATGGCATCGACACTACATCTCCAATGTCTCCATAAGCGAGCCGTTTCTCCAAGGTCAATCCTTCGAGGAGTCGATAAGGGGAATCGTTGCGAATGTATATGCTTGCTGGGTCAAAATCCGACACCAACACATCGGTGACGAGATCCATGAGTTCGTCTATCCCAGCCGTAAGACTCTGGCATACCAAATGCCTGTCATATCGATCCACGATTAGACCTGGTAACCCATCGGACTCACTGAAGACCATGCGATAACAAGTTGAATCTCGAAAAACGGTCTTCCGCCATCCTGCAGCTTTGTCTATACGATAACGAAAAAACCCCTGGTCAATTTCAATTTTCTTTCTCGACAAAACCCTGCATGCGATTAGGCTATTGGGGTTCGCATATACGATGCCTAAAAATTCTCCTTGGCAGTCTGATAGGGTGTAGATCGCTCCCCGTTCGAGTTCAGATACGGGAGGATAAGCTATTTCGTTCGAGAAGACCCAGCAATGCCCGTCGCGTACACGTCGATCAGCTCTTTTCTTCAGCTTGATAGTTGGCCTCTCCAAGCCCTTCCCTCACTGCACTCAGTTCCGTTGATTCGTGACACTAGGAGCGACATCCTGCATCACTATTGCGGACTCGCTCCTACGTTGACATGATCCCGCAGGCGAATTATATCATCTTACATCTTATTGACAAATTTGTGGAGCCACGATGCACTTTCCTGAATATCGCCCTCGACGACTAAGAAGAACAGAGGTCCTCAGGCGTATGGTAAGAGAAGTACGCCTGGGCATAGATGATTTAATCATGCCTTACTTTGTTAGACATGGCAAGAACATGCGAGAACCTTTGCAGTCAATGCCGGGTCAATTCCGTTTTTCTCCGGACACCTTAGTGAAGGAACTCCACAACCTGGTGGGCTTAGCCATACCGGCAATCATTCTCTTTGGTCTCCCCAAGAAAAAGGATCCTCGGGGATCAGAGGCCTATTCTAAAGACGGCATCATCCAGCAGGCCGTCAAGCGAATAAAAGATGCGTATCCGGACCTGGTGGTGATCACAGACGTGTGCTTGTGCGAGTACACCGACCACGGACACTGCGGTATCATAAGGGATGAAACCGTTGATAACGACCCCACGCTTGACCTTTTGGCAAGAACTGCAGCGTCCCATGCACAAGCCGGCGCCGACATCGTTGCACCTAGCGATATGATGGACGGACGAGTTGGGGCGATACGCGAGGGTCTAGATGAATCGGGCTTCGAGAACACGCCGATTCTCGCGTATTCAGCAAAGTACGCTTCCGGATTCTACGGACCTTTTAGGGACGCGGCCGAATCAGCGCCGGCCTTCGGAGATCGACGATCCTATCAGATGGATCCTGCCAATTCGGATGAAGCCCTCAGAGAAGTAGCCATGGATGTGGAAGAGGGCGCGGATATGGTAATGGTAAAACCCGCTCTGCCTTACCTAGACGTGATCTGGCGAGTGCGAAATGCCTTTGACCTCCCACTCGTGGCCTACAACGTCAGCGGAGAATATGCAATGATAAAGGCTGCTGCAGCCAACGGCTGGATCAACGGGGATCAGTGCATGATGGAGGCCTTGACCGCCATTAAGAGAGCCGGCGCAGACCTTATCATCTCGTATCACGCCGTTGAGGCCGCGAAACTCATTCGCGAGTCCAAAGAGAAAGAAAAGCCGTGACCTCCCCTTTTAGCCTTCGCCTAGTCGCTTGGGAGATGACACGTTCATGCAACTTAGCGTGCGTTCACTGCAGAGCAGGGGCCGGCAAGCGCGCGCTGCCTGACGAGATGACGTCTAACGAAGGGAAGAAGTTGATTGACGGCATTCGCAGCGTGGGCACCCCAATACTGATCATGACGGGTGGGGAACCGCTCCTGAGAAAAGATTTCTTCGATCTAGCTCGATACGGCGTTCGGTCAGGCCTGCGGGTGGTACTTGCCACCAACGGGGTGCTCGTTGACATGCACACGGCAAAAAGAATTGCCGAAACAGGGGTTAGGCGCGTCAGCATCAGTCTTGATGGTCCCTCCGCTGAGGAACATGACGCATTTCGCCAAGTGATCGGGGCCTTTGACTCATCACTGCAAGGAATCCAGAACCTCCGGCAAGCCTCGGTGCAAGTGCAGATAAACACGACCCTCACCAAGAGGAACAGGGACAAGCTGCCTGAGATCATGAAATTAGCGGAAAAGCTGGATGCGACCGCCTTTCATGTATTTCTGCTTGTTCCAACGGGAAGAGCGCGACAAATGTCCGGGGAGGAAATGGGACCAGAACAATATGAGGAAACACTGAGGCATTTCTATTACTTGAGCCGGTCCACCTCTATGGAGACCAAAGCAACTTGCGCTCCCCAGTACTACCGAATCATGAGACAGGAGGCAAAGCGTGAAGGGCTCGAGGTAACAGAGAAAACATTCGGCATGAATGCTCTTACCAGGGGTTGCCTGGCAGGCCTGTCTTTTGTCTTTGTCTCACACTCCGGAGAATTGCAGCCGTGCGGCTACTTCGATGTTAAGGCCGGCAGCGTCCGTGAAGCACATTTCAAGGACCTGTGGAAAAATGCTCCCCTGTTTAACGAACTGAGGAATTTCCGCCTTCTCGAAGGCAAATGTGGCCGTTGTGATTATGTACGGTATTGCGGAGGCTGTAGAGCCAGGGCCTATGAGGCAACAGGGCGTTACATGTCGCCGGAGCCGTACTGCGTCTACGCTCCCCCGTCTTTAAGAAATTCAGGCCTAGGCGGTTCCCAATAATTGCCAATAGCAGATCTGGAAGCAACGCTGAGCAATTTCGGAAAGGATGTTGGAGTAGATCAAGAAGTGTCTTGCAAAACACTCAAGGTGATACGTCATGTCGGGAGTCGGACGCAAGGACAATAGCATTGGAGGAGTACATGATAATTGAACAGATACAGATCGGCAGCTTTGACATTTTCTGTTATATCCTGGGAGACCCTCAAACAGGAGAAGGCATTGTTGTTGATCCAGGCGGTCCCGCGCCAGGTATTCTAAAGAGTGGATCGGATCGTGGCGTTCGGCAAATAAAACTAATAGTCAATACGCATAGCCATGTCGATCACACTGCAGGCAACAAGGCTATGCAACAGCTAACAGGCGCTCCCATCGCCATTCACGAAGCGGAGGCCGACGCTCTCGCCCGCCCGAATAGGACAATGCTTGCCATGTTCGGCGCCGAGGCATCTCCTCCGGCCACAGTGCTGCTCAAAGACGCGGATGTCATATCTTTCGGGAGTCACACAGTCAAAGTCATCCACACGCCAGGTCATTCTCCTGGCAGCATATCCCTTTACTTTCCCGGTTATGTTCTGACCGGAGACACTCTATTTGTGCAAGGAGTTGGCAGAACAGATCTGCCCGGAGGTTCCTACGTGGTTCTTCAATCATCGATAAGGAATAAGCTTTTTACCCTGCCACCGGATACCATAGTGCTGCCAGGACACAATTACGGTCCCACGCCAACGTCCACCATCGCGCGAGAAAAAGTTGATAATCCTTTCGTATGAAGGGAAAGGGGAAAAGGATCGAACACTCAGGGAGAGCGTGTCTTCCTTGACGTCTGGGACAATAGCTTCCAAAGCGCCTGCGTTTCGCGGCAGCGCAACAGGCAACTCGATGCAATGAAGGTGACCATACCTCCGAGTACACAACCTGATAGGATCACGAGGTTTGTCAGACTAGACCCGGTGCTCCAGTCTCCGAGGTTGCGTCCGTATATCAAGGGTAGGCACATCAACGCGGATGCCGCGCTAATCTTGAGTAATGAAACTATGAATTCGCGGGCAGGAAATGTACCAAGACGTCTTGCTAGAAGAAAAAATAGTATGAAGATATTTACTGCCGCGGCCATGGAAGTAGCCAGAGCCAGCCCCCCTTGTTCCATAGGTCCCATTAGCGCTAGCCCAACGACCAAGTTTACAATAACCGCTACGACAGACACCTTTACCGGCGTGCTGGTATCTTTGAGGGAGAAAAAGCCTTGAGTCACCACTTTGAGCCCGGAAAAAGCCCACAAACCAACGGTGTACCACAATAGGGCATACGCGGTCTGCTGCGTGTCCACAATAGTGAACTTACCCCTTTGAAACAGCGTAGCAATGACGGGTTCTCTCAGCATGATCAAACCGACGCTAGCAGGTATGGTAAAGAAGGCTATCAGTCTCAGGGAGTACGCAATTGACTGCGTCAAACCTTCCATATCTCCATTCCCGGCCTGGCGCGACATTGAAGGCAACACAGCCGTGCCCAAGGCTATGGCAAAAATACCTAAAGGGAGCTCCACGAGTCTGTCCGCGTAATACAGCCACGATACACCCCCAGGCTGAAGCAGCGAAGCCAGAATGGTGCCGATCATTACATTTATCTGATAAACTGCTCCCCCCAGGGCCGCTGGAACGAACAACCTGCCAATCCGAATTAACAGTGGATCGCGAAAATCAAAACGAGGCCGGAAACTAAACCCTTGCTGCGCCAAGAAAGGCGCTTGAAGGACTAATTGAAGAACTCCGGCAACAGTTACGCCCAGTGCCAAAGCGTACCAGGGAGGTATAACGAAAGCCCCAGCATACAATACAGCCCCAATCATACATATGTTTAAGAGGGTGGGCGCTGCAGCAGGCGCCGCAAAGTGGTTCATTGAGTTTAGAACCCCCGAAGCCAGCGCCACGAGCGATATGAAAAAAATATATGGAAACATTATACGAGTTAGGCGCACCGTAAGTTCAAACTTCTCAACATCTTGGGAGAATCCGGGAGCTATGGCTCTGACAATCCAAGGTCCGCCCAATATGCCGAGCAAAGTCACGATAATAAGAATCAAAGCGGCAGCGGTAAAAGTAAGACGCGCCAATCGTATGGCTTCCGACCGTCCCTGATGCTGGAGGGTTTCCACGTAAGTAGGAATAAAAGCTGCCGACAAGGCGCCTTCGGCAAATAAGCGGCGCAGAAGATTCGGGATGCGGAACGCTACAAAAAAAGCGTCTGCTGGCAATCCAGCTCCCATGAAACGGGCGATCACCATGTCTCTGATAAACCCCAGGATACGGCTCAGCAGTGTCCAAAACCCTACAACGCCCGCAGCTCGCGTGATAGCCTTACGCTCTGTGACGACAGAATGGTCGGAATACTGTGATAGCCCTTGACTTTGTGAGTAACTTTGCGGCATAAAAATATGTTACCTGAAAAGCCCGAAACGGGGCCGTGTCGAACCGCTGACGGTACTAGCATCTGGAACCGAGCAAGCGGCGGTCAAAACAAATAACTAAGGAATCGAGTATGGCAAATCACCCTTCCGCACTGAAAAGAATACGACAAACTGAAAAGAGACAGCTCCGCAATGCAGCATACAGATCAAAAGTCAAGACTACTCTCAAGAAATACCTCAGTGCAGCGGAACAGAACCTACCTGAGTCTAACGAACTCCTCAAAAAAACGATGTCGTTGCTCCATAAAGGCGTGTCCAAGGGCATTTTTCATAAAAATACCGCAGCACGGAAAATTTCCAGACTTTCGATGAAAGCCCCCACCAGCTAACAGCTCCATCAACTACCCCCTTGCCCCTCGAGAAAAGGGGAGTTGTCACTGAAGTGCTGAAAGCGGCAAGGTGTTCTCAATGAATGCCTACATCCCCTGACAGTATCCACCCCGTCCAGGAAGGGGGTTTGCCTGTGAATGACGAGTCAAGCCCCGCAGGCATCTCCCGGGGAAAGTGCGCCAACGTGTCCGCAACAGACGCATGCTCCGCTGATTTCTTGAGAAAATTTATGAGAAAAGGCTCGTCACTACCCCAGTTGGGGTCAGAATAGTTGCAAAAGATCAGCTTAACGCCCGAATAAAAGAGTGCAAGATTCAATAAAAGCGGCCCTTCGCCAGTGGGATTGTCGCGGTCTAAAAAATTGAACCATGCCACGGGGAAGACCATCAGACGTGATGCCATGGAGTGGGAAAATAGCTGCTGAATGGGCAAAGTTCGCTGCCCGCGTTTGTCAGGGGAGAAAAAACACACCGGCTGTCTCTCTGCTGACACTTTGTCCCATACCGACAAGGGAAGGGCGAGCACCGTGACGTCCTGCCGCCCATTGCCACTTTGTACAAAGTGATCCAAGGTAGCAGTAAGACCGACCCGTACCTCGAACTTTGGAAAAAGCTTTTGCACAGTGATTACGATGCTCGAAGGTTTAGGGTACACAGGATTTGTCAAGATAAGCCTCTCGATCCGTTCCTCCTCCGAGATGCTGGGACCGCGTTTCTTATCACTTTTCTGACCGCCACCCTTATCATGGACTTCTTCCTCGGGAATCCAGGGTATCGACTCAAAGAGCAAGAGGGATGCCTCGGATTTTGTCCTTGCCCCTCTATTGTTCTGCTCAGTTCGTAGGAGTTTCAGAATATCGCCTGATGGAATGAGAGAAATGATCCGATCTTGACCCAGGGGCCGATCTTCTGAATCTAACAAGGCCCCAAAAGGCAAATACCATAGAGATCGATCAGGAATCACGAAGATCGTGGTCTTGTCTTGGGTTAGAGGGGGCAAGGGACCTATGAGCGATCGATAGAGCCGCCGACAGGGTTCCTTCCACGCATGCCCCATGAACGTCGTCTTATCCCCTTGGGAGAATTCTCGCAGTTTCCCTTGTAGTTGGAAAACGACCTTATCGATTTCAGCCCTTGCGCCAGCGAATTGATAATATCGCGCCTGCTCTCTCGTGATTACACCCACAAGGATCCGATCAGGCAGCATATTTATGTCCAGCAGTCCTTCCTTGTGTCCCAGAACGTCTTTCTTGAGATCGGAGAGCGACACGGGCAAACCTGCTCGCAACATTGCATATTTTTCTGAGGCCTTCTGAATAGCCTGTCTTACCTGCGTCAGTTGCAATTTGAGCGATTCTTCCTTCTGTTTGATTTCTTGAGATTGTGCGCCCTGCCGTAGGTCAAAGAGCTGTCGAAGTAAACCTTCCTCCTCATCCATAAGACGGACTGGTACACCAACGAATTCTACCCTAGGGAGTTTTTTCAATACCATGACTCTCCGGGCCAGTCTCCGTTTTTCCATGACGTGGAATATCTTGCTGCTTGAATCTTCTGAGATTTCAGCTTGAACCGGACCTAGGATTTTTACCGCTAATTCATCAAATATCTTGGCTCGCTGCTCCAGTTCGGTCAACAAGGGACTGCCCTGAGGGATGTCATCTAGAATAGATTCAAAGCCATCTATGGAGCTCCTGTATTTTAGGATAGCGTTTTCCGTGTCCCCGGAGAGGTAGAGCCTCCTGGCCTCTCTTATGTCCTTGTCCAAGGCGTCGAACAGTCCTGTGTACCTCTCTGTCTCCTTGGGTTCGGCGCTTTTTCGGTCGCGGAAGAGCCAATGATATCTCTTAGTTGCGTCTCCTTCTTTTCTTGAAGAGACTTGCGTAGGATTATCGGCTCTTGTTCTCGGCGGCTCTTCAGCAAGGGCCCATCCGGAACCAATGAGTAAGGGTGCAACAAAACCCCACATGATTAGCAAGATGGAAACAGCGGTAGAATACAACTTGATGTGACAGAAGATATGCATTGGATCTCTGTCAAAACGCTTCATTAAGCCCATCACCCGTGCTTGTGTTCGGTCCATTGGATTAACAAGGCGGACGCATCGACGCGCCTTGTTTTGCAATACCCGGCTATTTTTCGCTCTGATCTTTTCGTTGCGCGTTCACCCACCAATCGTCTTCCTTCTCTTTGAACCACCAGCCTGAAAAATCGGTGTTGAGGATACTCCTGGCCAGACGCTTCCCATTGTATGTCTTGAGTCGTTTGATTGCAGTAGCGATCCATTGTTGAGAATAACGGTTGCCTAGGTCACCAAGCTCTTTTAGTTGAAGGATCATCTCCAACTGATCTGCGTCACGTGCGCATTCAGCCTCCGGGCTGGTCCCTTCAGAAAATTCTGAAAGAAAGCTGCCGATCTCCTTCCCGAAAGGTAGATTTTCCGTCATGTCACGCACTGCGGCATCTTCATCAGCCACCACGTATTTCTTGTTAACATAATTCAGGTCGCCGGTACGGGCCTCGGCAATATCATGCATCAAACACATATAAACAACTTTTTCAGTTTGGAGATCAGGCGTCATCTTCGCCAGCACGTATCCAATAATGGCGCACCTTAGACTGTGTTCTGCCACCGTCTCTTTACCCGTACCGAGAAATTGAAAGCCTGTCCGAGGGGTACGCTTTAGCATCCCCACCTCGAAAAGGAAATCTGCCACCGCATTCAATTCCACTTTTCTTCCTCAAAATTCATTAACTTGACGTGGGCTTCACTATCATGGTTTATGCTATCTTTCAAGGCTTGAACCAGACAGCGGCACGAGGGCGTTGCCTAATGCAAGTATATATTGATCACTTAAGATGAATAATGCCCGTTCTCTCTAATTAAGACAATTTTATGCAAGAAAATAAGTACATAGCTAGATATTGTGATCTCTGCGGGAGCAGCGAACATAGCCTCCTCTTCGTCAAGGAAGGGTATCGTCATGTACGGTGTGCACGCTGTGGGCTGGTGTTTGTGAATCCTTTGAGCAAGCAACACCTGGAGGGCCAGTCAAAAGCTGGCACGGCACTCATGGGAGAGGATCTTCTTTCTGAGTCACAAATCAGGCGCATAAGAATTGAGCTAAAGAAAATTGAGCCCTATCGCTCAAATAATACTTTACTGGAGATAGGCCCTGGTCGCGGTTGGTTTGCCCGTCATGCCAAGAAAGCTGGGTGGAAAACGTGGGTCGTGGAGGTAAACGATTCCGCTGCTGAATCTTTGGAGCGCCTAGGACTAGATAAAGTCATTCATTCGCCTGCGGAGAAGGCCTTTCTTCCGCCAGGTCTTTTTGACGCCGCTCGACTGTGGGATGTCATTGAACATCTGGAGTCCCCGCACTCAGTCCTTAAAGCTATTTATTCCTCACTTAGACCCGGTGGCGTCCTCCGACTGTCCACAACTAACTTCGCCTCGCTGTCCCGATGGATAAATGGACCCGATTGGGTCTATCTTAACGGCGCCGATCACATTGTTCTCTTCGAGCCAGCCACTATAACGGCTCTTCTCACAAAGATTGGCTTTCATACTATTCAAATCCAAACTCGCTCGTTTAATATGAGAAGAAAAAGATACCATCCGGAACAGGAACTTCCGCCTGCTTCTTATTTATTACTTCCTTTTCGAAAAATCATCGACGAACTTATACGGCTTACATCCTATGGACATCAAATGATCATCACGGCAATGAGGTAATCGGCCCAGCGGCCTGACAAACTTGCTAGCTCCTGGCAGCGCCGTGTGGAAGAGAGTCTGCATGAGGCGAAACACTGGCTGGGATCGCACGGCCAATGCAAAAGCTATCATGGCGCCCCGCTCGGTCAGGGGCGTAAACCCCCTTGCAACACGAGTCTCCCGAAGACTCCTCAAGAGCCCTGGAAGAGGAACCATGACGGGGCAGACCTCAGCGCAGGCGCCGCATAAAGTGGTAGCGTCCAAGAGGCTATACGTCGCAGTCATTCCGCTCAAGAGGGTGGAGAGTATAATGCCCATCGGACCGGGATACGTGGATTCGTATGCATGGCCCCCGATGAGACGGTACACAGGGCACACGTTCATGCATGCGCCGCATCTGATGCACTTCAATATCTCGAAAAACTCTCCTTGCAATACCTTAGATCGCCCATTGTCTAGCAGCACCACGTGTACCTCTCTAGCCCCGGTTGTATCGAGGCCTTTGCGTTTACCTGTAATGATCGACACGTAGCTCGTTAGCCCTTGACCGGTTGCAGAGCGCGGAAGTACTCGCATGAACTTTGGCAGCGTTGCTAAATTGGGTAGCATCTTCTCGATAGTCAACACAACGATGTGAATGGGTGGTAATGTTGTCACCATGCGTCCATTGCCCTCGTTGGTGAATATCACCACACTACCTGATTCTGATACGGCGAAATTCGCGCCTGAAATTCCTGCTTGGGCTGAGAGGAAATGATCGCGCAGGATATTTCTGGCAATTTTCGTCAAGACGAACGGATCTTCACAGTAGTCAATCCCAAATTGTGATGCGAAGATCCTGCCCACCTCTCTCCGGGTTCTGTGTATGGCCGGCACAATTATGTGCGAAGGATGCTCGTGAGCCAACTGAATGATGAATTCCCCCAGATCGGTCTCCACCACTTCTAGACCCAAGTCTTCTAAGTAGCCGTTCAGTCCTATTTCTTCCGTGACCATGGATTTGGACTTAATTACCTTTTGAACATGCCTGTCCCTGAGGATCCCTCCCACTATAGCCCGCGCCTCAATGGAGTCCTTCGCACGGTAAACTATCGCGCCCGCTCTGGTTGCATTTACAGCAAAATTGTCCACGTGACCGGCCAGGTCTTTAAGGACTGCCAATTTAATCTCCGATGCCTCCTGCCTCCATTCATCAAACGGTGTGGAAGAGAACGCTTCAGTCCTTTTCCGGGCAAATACCTCTGCAGCATTGCGCATCGCCTCCCGCAGGTTTTCATTGCGAACGGCCATAGCTGCATTAACGCGGAACGGAATGGATCTGCGTCGAGCGTTCATTGCAAGCCCTCCGCCAGGAGTACAGCCAGATGTTTCACCTTGATATCAGAACCTCTCCGCCGAACAGCGTCTTCAATGTTCATCAAACATCCGTGATCGCATCCGGTGACTGTATCCGCGCCGCTGGCTATGATCGTGTCAAGTTTGTCGTCCGCTAAAGCCATAGAAATCTCGGGCTGTTTGAGCATGAAAACACCCCCGAATCCGCAGCATCGATCCGCATAGAGCATAGGCTTGAACTCCACACCTTTGATAGACCGTATGAGAGTGAGAGGTTCCTCTCGAACGCCTAATTCCCGGGTGAGCTGGCACGAGGAGTGATAGGTGACCGAGCCTTGGCCCTGAAACCCGTGCTCATGGGCCTTCAATACATGCACCAGAAACTGGCTTAATTCATAAACCCTTTGGGCTAGTTCGGTTGCTTTGGTCTTCAAATATTCATCATTGTTGAAAAGCGTTGGATAATGATTTTTTACCATTGAAGCGCAGGAGCCGGAAGGGACAACGATGGGATCACTTCCGGAGAACACCTTTATGAAATGCTTGGCTGCAACCCTAGCTTCTCTTTCATATCCACCGCTGTCTGCCGGCTTGCCGCAACAGGTCTGGCCTCGCGGATACACTACCTCGCAACCAAAATCTCTCAGCAGCTTTACGGCGGCTTCACCGGTTTGCGGGTAAAACGTATCCACGAGACAGGTACTAAAGAATTGAACGCGCATAATATCTCCTGTAAAACTAATTCTCTCCTGAAACATTCTTCATATGTTGTTCAGTTTATCCTATGTGTAGCTACACTAGAATGATTTGTTTCCGGCTTGCATGTCCATAAGATTCTCGAGTTGCACCGTCTTTTTGAAGTGACGTTGCAACAAGGGTTCACCCAGGCTCCGTTAACGAATATACTCACGATCATCAAAAAACAACAAAGATATTAATATAGGAAATCCGCCTTGAACGGAGGGAGCAATGAAAATAATTGTGAAGGATCAACTTTGGCAAGTGGGCGGGGGCGGTCTAACCGACGAGACCGATGCCGCTGTCTATCTTGTGCGGTTTGGGGACAAGGCAGCACTCATCGACGCTGGCACGGGCATGTATCATGCAACATTAACAAAACACATTGCCCAGGCCTTGGAACCTAGGGTCATCATCGAATACCTCTTTCTTAGCCACTGTCATTTTGACCACACCGGCGGCGCAGCGGCCGTTCAAAGAGACTATGGGTGCCGCATCGTAGCCCATGAGCTTGACGCAATCTATTTGGAACGAGGGGATGACGCTGTTACAGCGGCGTCTTGGTATGGGAAGCACCTTGAGCCATTTTTCGTGGACTGGAAACTCCAAAGTGATAGAATAGAAATTCCGGTAGGCCATGGAACTATTACCACAATCCATTGTCCCGGCCATTCTCCCGGATCCCTTGTCTTCACCGCTCAAATTCAGGATAAACTTATTCTTTTTGGACAGGATGTTCACGGCCCCATAGATGCTTCGCTGCTGTCCGATGAGACGCTATACCGGCGCTCCTTGCAGAAACTTTTGAAACTCGATGCAGACCTCCTGCTGGAAGGTCATTACGGCATTATCCAGCCCAAGAATGAAGTAGCCAAGTTTATACGGTCTTTCTTATAGTCTCTGTACACAAAGTTGCGTCGGGCACAGATTAGACCGAAATTAGACTGTACGTATGGTTCTTGGAGACTACCAACCATGTGGTCTGTCGGAGGGAAAAAACGTACGTCTAGTCCTGGCACCGACTTGATCTGGTGACTGAGAAATCAGTTCTCTGGCCACAGCCATCTCCTCAGGTGTCAGCTCCCCTTTTTCAAATTTCACCCCTAAGGCTTCACTCATCCCCAATCTTACAGCTTCTCCCACTAGGGCGGGGCTAACAGGTCTTCCTAGTATCTCATTGATCGCAGTGACCTTTGATGAAAGCGCTTGTCGGAATTGGTCCCCGGGACAATCCTCCGGTCTAAATAAATCCGCAAGATAGTCAGTCTGCGGTTCAATGGCAATTGAACCATGCTGAAGCAGGGTCCTGCCTGACCATGCCTGCGCGTTTCCAACAAACTTCTTTCCGTGGTACACAATTTCCCCCGCAACCGGTCGGAGGAAACATACATCAGGTATCAACGCATCGCGAGTTCCATTGAACGAGTCAACACGAATACCTAGCGTACGCAATCCAAGGAGGAGGCCTTTCCCTATCAGATGGTATGCCCGATCAGTTTGATAAGGCATACCGTCGCTTGACCCCGCTATCACAGCATACGTCAAGTCACCCTTGTGAAGTACAGCTCGACCTCCGCTGGGCCTCCTAACTATGTCAAGCCCTAATCGCTTACAGACTTCCGGACGGGGGCCGCTCTTCCTTTGGAAGTATCCAAGCGAAACAGCCGATGGTGTCCATGTGTAGAGCCTAAGTGTTGGAGGCGATTCCCCGTTTGCAGCCAGCTGTAGAATTGCCCTATCTAAGGCCATATTCATCGCCGCGGATCCATTGCCTTCAATCAGACGCCATGTGTTCATGCAACTCCCTGAAAAAAACGGACGCCTTGAAGGAACTGCGCACCAAAGGTCCGCTCGCTACGCTGTCAAAACCGAGCTGCTTGGCAAACTCTCGCCAATAAGTGAATTCCTCAAAATCAAGGAAACGGGCTACCGCCGTGTGCGCGGTAGATGGTGAAATATATTGCCCTAATGTCAACATGTTGCACCCAGCATCTCTGATTGATTTCAGTTCCTCTGCGACATCCTCCGTGGTCTCCCCTAGGCCTAGCATGATGCCGGATTTAGTGATCACGTGTGGATACATTTCCTTGGCCTGTCGCAGGAGAGCCAGAGATCGATCACGATTTGCTCTAGGTTTGATCCTCCGATATAACCTAGCAACGGTGTCAAGATTGTGGGCCAAGATATCCGGTCCCGCGTCCAAAACTAACCGCAATAATTCCTTCGAACCGCCAAAGTCGGGAACAAGAAGCTCAACTGTTGTGCGAGGAGATTTAGTGCGTAGGGCTCTCACGGTCGCCGCGTAATGTTTAGCACCGCCGTCAGGCAAGTCGTCACGGGTCACCGACGTGATCACTGCGTGCCGAATGCCGAGACCGGCTACAGCACGCGCAAGGCGGTTGGGCTCGTTCTCATCGACTGGTTCCGAAGCTTCGCCGTACCTTACAGCACAGAAGCGGCAACCGCGAGTGCAGGTACGCCCCAAGATCATAAACGTCGCTGTGCGCTTAGACAAGCAAACACCTCGATTGGGACAGCGAGCCTCCTGGCACACAGTCGAGAGCCCGAATTTTTCGATGAGTTCGATCGTTCCTTGAGCCAGCTCTTGTCCTAAGCCCCTCTTGGCCTGCTTAATTTCTTTTACTAACCAATTAGGCATGGGATGGGACATCGTCTCACACCTTAGGCGCCATATGAATCGCCTGGCCATGAAGGGCTTGCGCCACCTCAAGGATAGCCTCCGATAGAGTAGGATGAGAATGGATGGTATCCATGATAGCCTTGGTCGGTAAATTGCATTTCATTGCGACGGCGACTTCAGATACTAAATCTGCACCATGAGGTCCGATAACGTGGCAACCCAAAATCTGATCCGTACGGGCGTCCGTTATCATCTTGACAACACCTTCAACCTCACCCATGGCCTGCCCCATTCCCAAAGACTTAAAGGGAAGGCGAGCTACCTTTGTGGGATAATGGGATGTAGCTTCATCTTCCGACAGACCCACTGAAGCGTATTCGGGAATGGTGAATACGCATCGCGGCACGACTCTGTAGTCCATTTCGGCATCTAGCCCCAGGGCATGCTCAGCCGAGCACGTACCCTCGGCAAATGCCACGTGAGCAAGCAGCCATCCTCCTATAACGTCCCCTGCCGCGTACACCGAAGAGATGTTAGTTCTAAGACGCTGATCCACCACAATTCGGCCACGGTCAGTTTCTATCCCCACTTCATCTAAACCAATCCCCGAAGTGTTATATTTTCTTCCCACCGAAACGATAATCGTATCAGGGTCTAGTTCGGCACCGGTGGATAGTGTGACAGCAAATCCATCCGCTTTTTCGGTGACCCTCGCAACCTTTAGCCCACAGAGGATTTTTATCTTTCGCCTCTGCAAAATTCTGTGAAGCGTGGTGGCCATCTCTGTATCACTGTCATACAAGATACGATCCAGGGCTTCTACAACGGTGACTTGAGGACCTAATTCACGAAAAATAGAGGCCATCTCTAAGCCTACCACGCCCCCGCCTACCACTAGGATGTGCCTCGGCATATGCGAAATGTTCAGTGCCTCATCCGCCAGGAATACTCGCGGACCTGCAGGCACTACTTCTAAACGTCCAGGAGATGAGCCTGTGGCTATAACGATCTTAGACGCCTCCACAGTAGAGGAGCCCTTGTTGGTCTCTACTTCTATACTCTGCAGGGTGGAGAGCCTTCCATGTCCTTGAATCAATGCTATCTTATGAGCCTGAAAAAGGCGCGCCACACTGTTACGCAGTCCGGACACGACCCTATCTTTACGAGCCACGATCACTTTCATGTCAGGCGCTGGATTGAGTCCCTCAAACCCAAACTGCGATGCCCGCCGTATGGATCGAGCAATCTCCGCAGAGGCTCGGACTGTCTTTGTCGGGATGCAACCCCAATTCAGGCACACGCCTCCGAGGAATTGGGATTCCACTACCGCGACCCGAGCTCCCAACTGCGCTGCCCGAATCGCCCCTTGATAACCTGCTGGCCCTCCACCAAGAAAGGCAATATCAAACGGTTCCATGCCAAACATACCCACACTACTCTTACTATGCCTTTACAAGCGCTTGTCGGTCCGACGACCCACATACTGTCCAATTTCTTTCACTGACATACACAGTGTATACTATGCCTGCGAACTCTCCTCCAACAAAGGAAATGGGTGTCCTTGAAGATTCCCTACTGGCCATGATACTGCTTTAAGCAGCCTAAGTGAAATCTCCTCTGAAAAAGCTCTTCTTGCCAAACACAGCCTGTTAAAGCACTCCCCGTGACGCCACCCGTCAACCGCACATTGAACGATAACAAACTATGCAATAGGCTCGTGATTTCTCGGATAACCTTTGAAGGCCAGGCCTTTTACGTTGGTACGCTGCCACACGATTTGTGCTCTAAAATGTTTTTGGTCCAAAGACCGAATCAAGCGTTATCTTCAGGTAATGACTCGCCGTAGGGTCGCAATGAAGGTATATGCTGCCAGTGGGTTTGAGCACCCTATGCAATTCCACGAGTCTGGCTGCTATCATCACTAAATATGCCATCATGTCATTCTCGCCGAGGAAGCGACGCATAGCCTCCATCAACTCCGAAACCCTTCTCGTTCCAGCGGCGACGATGTCTGAATAAGTGGCCTCGGACTGCTCACCCCAATGCCACGCGTCGTCGAGCGCCATGATTTGAGCCGCACACCGAGACTCGTTGGGCTCGGCAACTAGCACGTTGTAGGTGGACTTTGAATTAAACGGTGAGTCCAGATAGATCATATCAACGCTTTGCTCAAGGATCTTCTCGCGCAAGATTGGCAGATTATCCCCAAAGTAAAGCTTATTTCTCCACGCATTACCGGACATAGAGGCCCCTTCAACGGTGTCAATTCTGGTCGTGGGATGAATTCAATGCCTGGGAATCTAAGATAATTTACCGCGAAAATCAATCGTGACTCTTCTTCTCTTTACGCACGTGATGCCCTTCGAATTCGTTCCTTCGATATAGACCCCTGATGCCACCAACATGACACTATCCCCCTGGGATATCTACTAATAATGCCCGCCTAAAGCCTACAAAACAGGAAATTCAACCCCAGTCGAACGGTTGATTGCAACCCATAACGCGGTAGGAGATTTACGCAAGTGGGGTACCTTGACAGTCGCACTACAATACTATAGGTAAATCAAATACAGCCGATAGATGGTCTCTATTAGCAACACGATAAATGCAACACCAAGACAGGAGTAAAACCATGAGCGCCTCATATGAATCAATGTGGAAGGACCTGGGGCTTGATCTCACAGCCCACGACGTCCTTTTGCAAGTGCTCGGAAACGCATACCGAGACATTTTCCTTGCCCAAAAAGAACGCCCCGCCGGGATGGACTATTTCAATTTTGTGATGGGTGAAGTACACGGCCTCCGTATCAAAGAACTGCTCGACGGCAAGAAGGAAGGAAAAAAGGTCATAGGTTCTTTTTGCGTGTTTGTCCCAGAGGAAATTGTCAGAGCGGCCAATGCCACCCTTGTCGGTTTATGTACAGGCGCAGACTTTGCCACGGATGAAGTGGATAAGATATTGCCGAGAAACACTTGTTCTTTGATCAAATCGGCCTTTGGTTTCAAGCTAGGAAAGGTCTGTCCCTACATCGAGTCCGCTGACATGATCGTGGGAGAAAATACGTGCGACGGAAAGAAAAAGTCGTATGAGGTGCTGGACACTCTGGTACGCAATCTTTATGTCATGGATTTGCCTCAAACCAAATCTGACGACGGCCGCGCGCTGTTGAAGTCGGAATACTATCGTTTCAAAGAAGCCGTCGAGAATCTCTGCGGTATTCGAATTGATGCGGCTATGCTCAAGAGGGGTATTGAAATTGTCAATGCCAAACGGAAGGCCATTTATAGACTTTCAAAGCTGAGGAAGACAGACCCCGTGCCCATATCGGGTTTGGACGCACTGCTCATTAATCAGGTATATTTTTACGACGATCCCGCTCGCTTTACAGACTCGCTAAACAAGATTTGCGATGAACTAGAGCTTCGAATACAAGCCAAAAAGGGAGTATTCCCAGCCGGTACTCCCAGACTTCTGCTGTCGGGCTGCCCTATGGCTGTGCCTAATTGGAAGCTCCCTTGGATCATAGAGACGTCGGGAGCGGTGATCGTAGGGGAGGAATCCTGCGTCGGTGAACGCGGAACGCGAAATCTGACTAACGATTCAGGAAAAACCCTTGACGAACTCATGGACGCCATTGCCGAACGATACTTCCAGGTTGACTGCGCAATCTTTACACCCAATCCAGATCGGCTCGAACACGTGAAACAAATGTATCAAGAGTATAATGCGAATGGCGTAATCCATTATGGGCTCCAGTTCTGCCAGCCTTATCAAATTGAATCATTCGGCGTAGAGAAAGCTCTAGAGCGTGATCACATTCCTGCCCTGCGAGTTGATACCGATTACAGCATGGAAGATGTTGAACAGCTCAAAACTAGAGTAGAAGCATTCATCGAGCGCCTCAAGTAGCGTCTCGTAACGGTTAAGTCAAGACACTAAAGCGGGCCGGTCGCACCATTAAGCTCTTATTGAGTTTGGATACGTAAGCATGCCGGCCTGTCTTTCACATTCGAGGTCAATAAGTGCGGATAGCAGGTATAGATGTCGGCTCGAGGACAATCAAATTGGTGGTACTGGACTTACAAACGGGGAAAATGGTGTCATCCCGGCGTACGGAAACCACCTTCAACCCACTCGAACAGTGCCACAAGATTCTACAACACTGTGAATGGGAAGAGCTCTGCGCAACGGGATACGGGAGAAAGCTCGTCAAGGAAAACTTTGATTCAACCACGATAACAGAGATTCAGGCTCACGCCTTAGGGGCGAGAAAGATCTTTCCCCTATGTCAATCGATACTAGATATAGGAGGCCAAGATACAAAAGCCATAGCTCTAGATGATAGGGGTAAGGTTCGAAAGTTTGAGATGAACGATCGTTGTGCTGCAGGCACTGGGAAATTCCTTGAATTCATGGCAACTAGTTTTCAAATTCCCATTGAAGATTTCGGGGACTTCGCCATGAAGGGCAACACAGGATTAACAATAAACAGTATGTGCACCGTGTTTGCCGAGGCCGAAGCCACTTCTCTGATGGCTCGAGGGAATGACCCAAAGAACATTGCCCTCGCCCTCCATATATCCGTCGTAAGACGCTCTTTATCCATGCTCAAAAGAGTCTCCACCGAGGAGCCGCTTGTGTTCTCTGGGGGCGTTGCCCGGAACCGTTGCGCTGTGTCTCTTGTGGAAAAAGAATTGGGCTCGAAGATCCTTATTCCTCATGAACCGGACTTAGTGGGCGCTCTGGGGGCCGCTTTGTACTGTCAGCAGAAATTTTTGACAGGATAGCTACCTTAAAGTTTCGCAGAGCCATCCGGAGGGGGGATGCGTGTACTTCTTGACGCCCCTAAACTCTTGCCATAGCTACGAAGTCGCAGGTTGGATGAGATAAACTAGGCTCTACTTAATCTTTTTTGAGTTCTCGAATATACGCTCAAAAGAATCCTGGCCAAGAACTTCAATCCTTTAAACCGAAGCTAGAATAATAGCCTGCCAGAATAAAAAAAATGGGCGAAAGTGATCATAAGATGTGCACGTGGTGGGAGGAGAGTGATTTGTAATCAGTAATGGATTCAGTTTGATAGAATCTCGCTGTGTCAATTATGACATATGTTATTGATATCACAACTAAAAGCATTGACACAACCAACAGTCCATTGTAGTCTCAAAATAGATGATGCCTATACAACATATCGTCGTAGGCTATTACATACAAGTTTCGTAAATGCAATACTAAAAGAAGGGAGGACTTCAATGGAATTGACGCGACGGCAGTTTCTCATCCTTTCGGGGGCTGTAGGAGGCACCCTCGCCTTATCCCGATTAGGGTTAGACCTGGCACCGGTGAAGGCATTTGCTGAAGATTCCAAGGCCTTAAGGCTGAAAACCGCGAAACAGTTTACGACAATATGTCCGTACTGCGGGGTGGGATGTGGAATCCTGTGCTTCACTGACGAAACACAAAAGAAAATAGTTAATACAGAGGGTGATCCCGATAACCCTATTAACGAAGGCGCCCTCTGCGCCAAGGGAGCTGCCCTCTATCAAACCTCATCAAACAATCAGGCTAGAGCCCAAAAAGTCCTCTATCGAGCCCCTGGAAGCGACAAATGGGAGGCGAAGAGCTGGGATTGGGCTCTCAGTGAAATTGCAAAGCGTGTAAAGGCCACCAGAGATAAATATTTTGTGGAGAAAAACGACAAGGGGCAAGTGGTTAATCGGGTCGAAGCAATAGCCCACATAGGGAGTGCGGCGCTTGATAACGAGGAATTATGGCCTCTTCAGGCGATGATGCGAGCCTTGGGTCTGATATTCATCGAACACCAGGCCAGAGTGTGCCACAGCTCCACAGTACCTGCCCTAGCAGAGTCCTTTGGCAGGGGGGCTATGACCAACCACTGGATAGATATTCGTAACAGCGACTGCGTTCTAGCTATGGGAGCGAATCCCGCAGCAAATCATCCACTATCAATGAAGTGGGTACAGAAAGCCAAAGATCATGGGGCTAAACTCATTTCAGTGGATCCCCGTTTTACGCAGACTTCCAGTAAAGCCGACGTTTATGCGTCCATGAGGGCTGGAACAGATATTGCCTTCCTCGGCGGTATGATAAAATACATTGTTGATAATAAGAAGTATTTTGCCGAATACGTTACCAAATATACTAATGCGTCGTTCGTAGTTGGAGACAATTACGATTTCAGCGACGGCCTATTTTCTGGGTACATCAAGGAAGAAAGACAATACGACAAATCCAAATGGGCGTTCAAGAAAGATGAGAAAAAAAATATCATCAAGGACGAGACGCTGCAGAATCCACGATGTGTATTCCAACTGTTAGCAAAACACTACTCCCGTTACACCCCTGAAAAGGTTTCTGAGATCACGGGAACCCCTGTGGAGGACTTACTAAAAGTTTACGAAACATACTCGGCCACGGGTACCAAGGACAAGGCCGGTACCATCATGTATGCCATGGGTTGGACCCAGCATACCGTGGGCGTTCAAAACATCCGCACTATGGCAATTATTCAACTACTGCTGGGGAACATTGGAATAGCCGGTGGAGGCGTTAATGCAATGAGAGGAGAGTCCAATGTTCAAGGATCAACGGATCACGGGCTCCTTTTTCACATTCTTCCTGGATATCTCAAAACGCCAAGATCAACACAGAAAACACTCAAGGAATACAACCAGCAATCTACTCCCACCAAGTCAGATCCTAGGTCTGTCAACTGGTGGTCAAATTTTCCAAAATATTCGGTAAGCTATTTGAAGGCAATGTGGGGTGACTCCGCGAAGCCTGATAATGATTTCGGCTACGCCTGGCTACCTAAGCTCGATCCGGGTCAAGATTGCTCTTGGCTTAATTTGTTCGACGCCATGTACAAAGGAAACATCAAGGGATTTTTCGCCTGGGGACAGAATCCGGCCTGCAGTGGCGCAAATGCCAACAAGGTCAGGCAAGCATTAGCAAAGCTGGATTGGCTCGTGAGTGTCAACATCTTTGAGAGTGAGACAGGGTCGTTCTGGAAAGGGCCAGGTATGGATCCGAAGAAAATCAATACAGAAGTTTTCATGTTACCCTGCGCCTGCTCGGTGGAAAAAGAAGGCAGCATAACTAACAGCGGAAGATGGGCGCAGTGGCGTTATGCAGCGTCACCCGCACCAGGGGATGCAAAACCGGATGGTGATATCCTCTTCGAGTTAATGAAAAAAATCAAAGAGCTTTATAAAAATGGAGGGAAATTCACATATCCAATTCTTAATCTGAAATGGGATTTTTCCGATTCAAAAGGCCATTTTGATGCGCACAAATCAGCAAAATTGATCAATGGCTTTTTCACAAAGGATGTTGAGGTACAAGGCAAGAAGTTTAAGGCGGGCGATTTGGTCCCAGGCTTTCCCTTGCTCCGGGCTGACGGTAGCACTGCTAGCGGAAATTGGCTCTATACAGGGAGCTACACCTCGGATGGGAATAACATGGCAAGGAGAAAAAAAGACGACCCCACCGGCCTAGGTTTGTATCTTCAATGGTCGTGGTCTTGGCCTCTGAACAGAAGAATTCTCTACAATCGGGCCTCTACAGACGCCGATGGTAAACCGTGGAATCCGAAACGTGCTATCCTGTCCTGGGTTGAAGGAAAATGGGTAGGCGATATCCCAGACGGTCCGGCCCCGCCACTTAACGATGCAAAAGATGGAAAACTTCCGTTCATAATGACCGCCGAAGGTTATGGAAGGCTTTATGGGCCTGGTCTCAGCGACGGACCATTCCCAGAGCATTATGAACCCTTGGAATGCCCGCTTCCCAAGAATCCATTGTCCTCCCAATACAACAATCCCGCCATCAAAGTGTTTTCCGGAGACATGGATAAACATGTCACATGCGATCCCCGATTTCCTTTTGTGGCGACCACATTCCGTCTTACAGAGCATTGGCAGACGGGTATCATGACAAGGTGGCAGCCGTGGCTGGTCGAGGCTCAGCCACAAATGTTTGTGGAACTGAGCGAAGAGCTTGCCAAGATGAGAGGCATCAAGAACGGCGAAATGGTCAAGATATCCTCAGCCAGAGGCGAGCTGTCTGGAGTGGCCATCGTGACTCAACGTTTCCGGCCCCTGAAGCTAGGCAATACGATAGTACACCAGGTGGGCATGCCGTGGTGTTACGGATGGGTCGTGCCAAAAGAAGGCGGTGAGAGCGCAAATTTATTAACGCCAAACGTGGGCGATGCCAACACTATGATTCCCGAAACCAAGGCCTTTATGGTCAACGTAACCAAGGCATAGGGGAGGTGAGCTATGTCACAAGGTTTCTCAATACTCGTCGATACCTCCAAGTGCACGGCCTGCCGTGGGTGCCAAGTCGCGTGCAAACAGTGGAACAATCTCCAAGCTACCACTACCAAGAACGTGGGAACCTACGAGAATCCTCAGGACCTGTCCTTCGAAACCTTCAAAATATTGCGTTACTCCGAAGGCTTGAATTGGGACGGCAGGCTACACTGGTACTTCTTTTCCGAGCAATGCCGTCATTGTCTATCACCGGGGTGCATGTCTGCTTCTGAGAAGGATGAAATCATCCAGGACGAGAAAACAGGAGCAGTCCTATTTACCCCCGCTACAAAAAATGTCGACTTTAAAGCAAGCCTGGATGGATGCCCGTACAATATCCCCAGGCAAAATCCCAAGACCAAACAAATGTTCAAGTGCAACTTTTGTTTCGACCGAATCGCAAACGGAATGATTCCGGCCTGTGTCAAATCGTGTCCAACCGGCGCCTTGCAGTTCGGAGAGCGAAACAAGATCCTTGAAGCGTGCAAAAATAGGGTGGCTGAGCTCAAAGCCAAATTCCCTAAAGCAAAGGCTCTTAACCCTGACGACTTGAGAGTAATTTACATAGTCACCGATGATCCTAAGAAATATTGGAAATACGCCGCTGGGAAGTAGAATCCTATTGTAATAGTTGAACAAATGCGCCCCCATTTTAAAGGGAGCATTTGTTCAACTGGATTTTAAGCGATGATCTTGAAAGCACGCACCACCGTAAGGATCGAGAACGAACGGGGCCAAACCGTTATGGACCAAGAGATTTACCAAATTCTGAAGGCCATATACTTAGTAGGATCGATGAGTAAGGCGGCCGAAATAGTCCGGAAGCAGTTTCGTCGCGTATGGGGTATAGTAAAGGAAACAGAGGCGGTCTATGGGAGAGTTCTCGTGCAAACCGGCCCAAACGGGTCGCGTCTCACTGAAGAGGGATATAGATTATTATTGAAATATGAGGAATTAGCAAAAACTTGCAAACGGAGCGCAAATGCGAAATTCAAAAAAATCTTTTATATTTGAACGCCAGCAATCGGGCAGTTCGCCCGACTAATCAAACTTACATTCTGCCCTTCAGTTAGTGTATCGAGGTAAATTCTATTATAAAGAGTGACACCACCGGTGGTAGGACATCATCACCTAGATCATTAGCGTCTCCTATTTTGGGGTCCACAGATGATTCTCTCGTGATTAGGTCATAGTGAGATTTGTCGAACTCAGTTTGCGTGCAGTTCTACCATGGCCCTGATATGTTAAGGATGTCTGCTGGTCGGAAGGGCCTTAAGATCATCTTGCGGTGTCCCACGATCTCGATTCTTGGGGAGGATCGCCCACTCAGTTATAGCGATTCTGTAAAGTAAACGCGAGTTAAGTGTATGAGTACATCCGTTGTTCACGTGAAAACAGGTATCCAGGATTACTGGATGCCCGATCCAGTAGGGCATGGCAAAGCATCATCCAATAGAGTACCATAAAGCACCAACATCTTCAAGGTGACCTGAATGGTCATGGCAGACCTCCCAAAGACAGTGTTTGACTCCGACAAAAAATTAGAGAAACGCTATAGTCGGGGTATCTTACGCCTAATCAATTTGTCAAATTCTACCACTGCTACGACTGAGGCAGCCACGCTGATAATCCACGCCCATTCAACTATGGAAAGCGGCTCTGTCCTGAATATCCACTGAAGACTGGGAACATAGAGTAGGGCTATCTGAGCAAAGGTCGCTGCAATGAGGGCAAAAAGAAGGAATGGGTTGCTCGTTGGACTCACCGAAAATATGGAGCGCGTTTCCGAACGGCTGTTCCAAGCCTGGAAAAATTGGAAGAACACCATTGTGGTCACCGCTATTGTTCTAGCTTTTTCCAAAGAAGCCCCGGCTTGGAGGTAAGACGCGAAATTGTAGATGATTCCGGCTGCTATCAACACACCCACTAGAATTGTCCTCTCAATGAGGAGCTTCGACATGATCCCCTCTTGTGGATCGCGGGGTGGCCGTTTGTGAATATCGTCTTCCGGAGGCTCAAAAGCCAACGCTACGTCTTGCAATCCGTTGGTCACGAGATTGATCCACAAGAGCTGAGCTGGAACGTAGGGGATTGGGAGACCTGCCACGACGGTCCCAATGATCGATAAGATGGATGCCACACCGGTTGGTATGAGAAAGAAAGTAACTTTCCTAATGTTATCAAAGACCACACGACCTTCTTTTACCGCGGAAAATATGCTGGCAAAGTTGTCGTCTGTAACTACCATGTCGGACGCTTCTTTAGCCACGTCGGTACCAGATTTTCCCATGGCCACCCCTATATGGGCGGATTTGAGAGCTGGAGCGTCGTTTACTCCGTCGCCTGTGACGGCAACGATCTCTCCATGTTTCATCAACTGCCTAACGATTCTCAGCTTGTGCTCCGGCGCCACCCTCGCATAGACATTAACATCATTTACCGCATGGAAAAGATCTTCATCAGTCATAGGCTGCAAGTCTTGTCCGGTTAAGACTTTGTCTTTCTCCTTTGCAACACCCAAGTTCTTGGCAATAGCCAATGCTGTAATGGCGTGGTCTCCGGTTATCATCACAACGCGTATCCCCGCCTGTTTACAGCCTTCAATGGCCTCGGCGGCTTCCGGTCGAGGTGGATCTATCATTCCTTGTAGTCCAGCCACTATAAGATCGGACTCCACATCAGAGTGCTTGATTTCGTTTGTTTCTGGCGTCGCCTCTTTGTAGGCCATGGCTAGAACCCTTAGACCGTCCTTAGCAAAATTGTCTGAAACATCCATAATTTTGCTTTTGATATCCCCATCCCCCGCCATACATTGGGTACACATCTTGATGAGCCTTTCGGGAGCCCCTTTGACAAAAATAATTTTTTTGCCATGGTGCTCATGAAGGGTCGCCATGTAGCCCCTGTCTGACTCAAATGGAATCATGCCGAGCTGTGGAAAATCTTTCTTCTCCCCGTGGACTTCTAATCCCGCCTTAGAGGCCGAGACGATGAGGGCCCCTTCTGTAGGATCGCCTTGAACGACAAATCGGCCTTGCTCTTCCACGAGCTGGGATTCGTTGCAAAGCAGGCCAATTCGTAAGACGTCTCTAAGTGGTTCCTGATCCTTAGGCGCAACTGGCAGCCATTGTGCTAGGATCTCTCCCCTTGGATCATAACCCGTCCCAGTCGCTTCGTACAGGTGCACCCCATCGTAAATCAGCTTCACGGTCATCTCATTTTTCGTCAGTGTCCCCGTTTTGTCCGAACATATGACCGTTGTACTGCCGAGGGTTTCTACCGCCGGTAACTTCCTAATTATGGCGTTTTGCCTCGCCATACGGGCTACACTTAAGGCTAGAGCGATCGTTACCACGACGGGCAAACCCTCCGGTATCGCCGCTACTGCCGCAGCCACCGCTGTCATAAACATATCTTTGATAGACTCACCCATCCATAGGCCCAATATTACAAGTACAGCACCCGCCACGACCACGATCACCGCTATGCTGTTGGCGAATCTGTCAAACTTTACTTGCAAAGGTGCCTTAGTGATTCCCACATCTTGAACCTTCTGGGCTATGGTTCCTAGAATAGTCCGAGGGCCTGTCTCGACCACGATGCCTTTCGCCCGGCCCGTCACCACCATGGTTCCCATAAACGCCATATTTATCTGGTCTCCTGAAATCAAGTTTCCCCTTTCAATGGCCTCGGTTATCTTTTCAACGGGCAGAGATTCGCCAGTGAGGATAGATTCGTCAATTCGGGCCTCTATGGTGTGGAAAAGTCGTAAATCAGCAGGTACTCGTTCCCCCGATTCGAGGAGCACGATGTCGCCTTTAACAAGCTGGTCGCTCGGAATCTCGGTCTCCCGACCGTCCCTCATAACCCTAGCCCGACTCGCCATGATGGATTTTAACGCGCGAATGCTTTTCTCTGCCTTATATTCCTGAACAAAGCCAATAACGGCGTTTAGGCCGATGACTGCCAGGATGACAAACGTGTCCTTAAACTCCTCCAAAAGGGCAGTCACCACAACAGCAACCAGCAACATGTAAATCAAAGGGCTTTTGAACTGATGGAGCAAAATAGCAAGTTTGCTTATGGCGGCTTCCTCAGGCAATTTGTTGGGGCCGTCACGGTTCAGCCGTTCTTTGGCCTCGGTGTCATCCAGTCCCCTCTCGCCTGTAGCGAGGTTGGCGAACAATTCGTCGGTTGCTAGCCTATACCAATCCATGGTCCTCTCGAAATTAGCTTCTCAAAAAGTCTAGAACCCCGCACGTGGCGATGCTACCATGCTCCTCATAATAAGATAATAGATAATCCAAAAGAATAGACTGTATCGAGTAAAAATACAGTTGATTCGCGTTCTGGCTCGCTAGTAAAGTCCCTTAAGTATAACTTATCAGTTTGGCGCGCGGCAGCCCGCTGTGACAACAAATATCGGTTAAATCCATTTTCTTGTCTCTTTACTCACTATTAATTAAAGTTAGCAGACTCATGCCCGTATTTCAACCGGCTCCAAAGGACTCAAACATGGGTAAGGCCCCTTTAAGAATTTGTCTCCTCTGTAAAAGTGATCTTATTCCGCTGTGGCTGGCAGAGGCCGTAGAAAAACTCGTGAATGCAAAAGCTTTAGAGATCAGCCTTATGGCTATAACTCTAGGATGCTCGGAGCCACAGGAAACAGGCCTGCTTGCACGAATCATTGGCATCTGCCGTACACCCAAGCTGTGGCTTTTCCAGGTCTATTCCTTCATCACGGGAATTCGGCGCCATGAACGCAAGACAGCGTTGACACCCACGTCTGTATCTCACCTCTGCATTAACACACCTCGGCTCTTGATTCGTTGCACCGCTGTCAATGGGCGTATTGAAGTGGTGGAAGAAGATTTGTGTTTGCTCAGAGGGCGCAATCTAGATGTAGTACTCTGTTGCGGACTTGCTCCTGTAAACCTTGAAGACCCGGATGTCGCAGCCCAAGGGGTATGGTATGTAGAAGATGCTCGAGATCCATTCATCGTGGATGCTGAAGCCGGCGTTTGGGAGTTCCTCGGCGAATACCCGATCCTCAAAATGGAGATCAAACGAAGGCTAGGCGGAAAATATCAGCCTGAGGTAATCTCCCGCTCTTTTTTACCCATTTATGTGAGAGACGGGCTTTGGGCTATACATGGAATTCGAGATATGAAATTGTGGACAGCCTCCGCGTGGCTCCGCACACTCATGTTACGTCTCTACACTGCCGGGCCGAGCATTCTACTTGAGCCTATTGGGTCAAATAAACTTGATTCCACCACCGAGCAAAATCCGCAATTTCCCAACAACAGACAAATGGCGGCCGTGATCCTAAAAAAAATCCGCCGCAAATGTCGGCAAGCACTCGGTAAGAAGAATCCTTTTGATGAATGGCAGGTCGCATTTTCGTTGGACGACAGGACTCCGATCGAGGCCCTCGACAGTAAGTTATTCTTAAAACTTTTGCCTCCGAGGGGTTTTTTTTGGGCTGACCCCGTTCCGGTGAAACATGCAGGGGCGTATTTTATTTTCATCGAAGAGTTACCGTACGCTAATGGCAAAGGGCACATCTCGGTGATCCAGGTGGATGATAAGGGAGCTTGGAAAGCCCCAGTGAAGGTATTGGAACGCCCTTATCATCTTTCTTATCCTTTTGTCTTCCAGTGGAATGGAAACTATTACATGATGCCTGAGACGGCGTCCAACAGAACCATAGAGTTGTACAAGGCGGATCCATTCCCGTTTCAATGGACCTTTGAAAAGGTCTTATTGGAGAACATAAGAGCGGTGGATTCGACACTGCTTTTCCATGATGATACATGGTGGATGTTTTGTGCTACGATGCCCTATCAGGAACTTGCTGACGACAACTTTATGGAGCTTAACATCTTTTATGCAAAAACTCCTTGCGGCTCCTGGTTACCTCATCCGAAAAACCCAGTAAAATCTGATGCTCGCAACAGTCGGCCAGCAGGAGGCGTGCTTGTATCAAACGGAAAGCTTTTGCGACCCGCCCAAGATTGTTTTATGGCGTATGGCCACGCTATATCAATTAACGCGATCGAACAGTTGACTACTAAGCAGTTCGTGGAAAGCGAAGTGGCGAGGATATCGCCGTCCAAATTTGATGGGGCCGTGCGCATCCATACCATTGGTCGTTGCGAAGGACTTACCGTGGTCGATCTTGCGTTCAAATCGCGCGACTAATAGTGGTTATGCAGACGATCAAATTAGCGCGTACTTGCGTATCTCGTCTGAATTTGCGAAACCAAAAGCTATTTTTTTGAAAAAATAAGGGGAAAATGGGCTAAAAAAAAGTTTAGAGATACATTCTTGCTTGACACGGTCACTATTGATCTGTAAAAGTTGAGGCGGGGGGCTCATGTAATCAATCGTGTTCCCAAACAGGGATTGGGGAAAGGAGGCGTGGAGATGACAAAGGCTGACTTGGTTGCCCGCATTGCCGAGGATACAGCTATATCAAAGAAATCAGCGGCCTTGGCGTTGGATGCCCTCGTAAAGGTTATCCACGGCGTGCTAAAGTCTGGCGACAAGATCCGCATCAGTGACCTTGGTACCTTCAGCGTTGTCAAGAGGAAGGCGCGGAAAGGCGTCAATCCCCGCACAGGCAAGCCGCTAAAGATTCCGGCTACCACTGCTCCAAAATTTTCGGCTGCCAAGGCGCTGAAAGATTCTGTGAAGAAAAAATGAGTTTTTCATAACGCCTTCCATGGTTGCTGTTAACAACGATTTATGCGGCGTTGACAGGTATATCTGACAGGAATGACCGGGGTGCAGTTCGGGTAAGAACGCAAACCCCGGTCAAAAACCGTATATTGAACGTCGTTAAGAAAACAGTCCTTCTCTTCGTCCTCTTCTGGGTAACAGCGTGTGCAAGCCTTACCGAAGGCCGGTTCGTGACGTCGGAGGGGAAACCAAGCCCTTTCCAACCGCAAAGTAGGGAAGTCTTTGAACCGCCGAGAGAGCCCCAGTTGCGTTAGCTGGCAACCCTTAACCGTCGTCGTCGGACAGATGATAGAGAACTACTACAATGAATCCAGTCCAATCACATTTTCACGCAGCCAAACTAGACTTCAAGTAGTTACCCTTCAGTTTTTTCAAAGCTGCCCTCTCGATCTGCCTTGCCCGTTCGCGGGTGATACCAAACCGCTTACCCAATTCCTTCAACGTTAACGGTCTATCTGTCAGAAGCCGCTGTTCTACAATATACTGCTCTCGATCATTGAGGGTTTTTAAGGCGTTTTCCGCCCATATTTTCAAGTCCATCTTTTCCTGTAGTTCGCCTAGAGTCGTTTCCTGATCTGGAGAGTCGTCACGCAGCGTGTCTGCGAAAGATACTCGTGATGTGTCACTGATTGAGTCGTCTAGCGAAAAATCATGAGCCTTAAGTCTAGCGGCCATGTCTATGACCTCATCCTGACTAACACTTATCTTTTCAGCCAGCCTAGAAACGTTCTCGTAATGCTCATCCACATTCGTGAACTCCGGAAGATCTGAAATGCGGTAGAAAAGTTTGCGCTGAGCCTGAGTGGTTCCCATTTTTACCAGCGACCACGATCTGATTATGTAATTCTGAATGTATGCCTTAATCCACCAAATAGCATAAGATATCAGTCTATATCCTTTGTCTGGATCAAACCTCTCGACGGCCTTAATCAGCCCGATGTTCCCCTCCTGGATTAAATCCATGAGTCTCAAACCGTAGTTGCGATATCCAAGGGCAACCTTGATAACAAATCTCAGATTAGCTGTTACAAGTATATCGCAAGCTTCTTTATCACCGTGTTCCCTATAACGTTGTGCTAATTCATTTTCTTCTCCCCTGGTCAGAACAGGATAACACTCAATTTGCGACATATATATTTTGAGACCGTCCTTCTCCACTGCCTGGCTCATCAAGCACCTCCGCTCGGCAACCTCAAAATCCTTACCTTATTACGATGCTCGAGTGTGCAAAAGGTTTCGCGCCAAGACTCGATCCAATACACTCCGGCCAGTATAATTTTTTTGCTGACCAACTCGTGGGAACGCAGTCAAACAAACGCCCCCCGACCCCAATGCTGGTCCTAACTTTTGTGCAGCGGAAATTTCTGAAACAGTACATAATCTCGGTTGTAATGAAGCTACGATACAGGAAATAAACAATGGAAAATCAAAAATGTTGGTCCAAGCATAGGCATTGGCCGCAAAAATTGATACAGGACATAAATAGGGGGTGACGCATGAAGAATACCAAAAAGAAGACGAAGGTCACAGCCTTGGCTACTCTCACCACAGGTCTGTGGTGCCTACTGGCGGTGGCCATACTTTATCTTTTCCCCAGCATATTCGACGGCATAAACAAACGCTTGTATGATTGGAAACTCTCCTACGAAACCCCGCCAGATCAGTATCGCCGCATAGTCCACCTGGATGTGGATGACGCCGCGATCGGGCAGTTTGGTCTTTGGCCCTGGGATAGATCAATATCAGCAGAGGTCGTACGGCGACTCAAAGACATCGGCGCTGCAGTCATTGTTTTCGACGTCCTCTATACGACCCCTCGCGGGGCCCAAGGCGACCAGGCTCTTTTTCAGACTGTCAAAGAGGCTGGGAATGTGGTCATGCCAGCTGCTCTCGGATTGTCCGATAATCAGGAAGACAAACTGGTCGTGGATGGAGACGCGTCTGCTAAGGGAGACTTGATGTACGACAACGCATGGAACCTCGATGTACCGAAAGTATTTCAAATACCTAAGGTGGTGAGTCTCAAAAACACCGGATTGCCTCTTCTGCCGCTGATTCAAGATTCCAAATGTGTAGGCCATATCGCGGGGACCCCTGATCACGACGGCGTGTATCGTCGAATACCCCTGATCGTAAGACTTGAGGACAAGTATGTACCGCACCTGAGCCTTGCCGCTCTCGCCGCAGCCCTAAACATCTCACCTGATGCGATCAATGTTTCCAAGAAGGGCAGGATTGAATTGACCCCTGTGGGGCAGCCCATCAAGATTCCCGTGGACCAATCGGGAAGAATGCTCATACGCTGGGGCCCAATCTGGGAGAGTTTCCCTCATTATTCTGTCACGGATGTTCTCTCGGATAAACCGGACGCCTCCCGGGCGACGCGCTATAAAGATAAGATCGTCGTGCTTGGCGTTGTGGCTACGGGCACCACAGACTTCGGCGTGACGCCAATGGGAGCGCACAGCCCCTTGAACCGAATCCACTCTCATGCGCTGAGCACCATTCTCATGAACAATTTTATAGTCCAATGGCCCCCATGGCCCTTGATTATTCTCAAGTCCATTCTGGTAACGATTGCTTTCTCATTTATAGCAGGGAGGCTTCGGCTCAGGAACGCCATTCTCGGCGCCATCGGTTTATGCATTTTCTCTTTGGTCTATGTCATAGGCCTGTTTCGTTTCGCTTCTTTAGATGTCCCAGCGGCCGAATTTCTTTTCATCTTCATCCCAGGCGCATTTGCCGGCCTTATTGTGCGAACCGCAACGCTGGAACTCCAAGCATCCCGAGCATCCAAGGCTGTGGAACGGTATCTTTCTCCGGAACTCCTTGAGAGCATTGTGGAACAAGGAATGGAACTGGACCTTTCCACCAAACGCACCGAATTGACGGTAATGTTTGTGGACGTACAAGGTTTTTCCACCATATCCGAGGTCGTTGACGTGGAGTATATCAACCGCCTGCTCAACGAATTCTTCGAGTCTATGACCAGGGCCATTTTTAACCACAAAGGCACCATAGACAAGTTCTTGGGTGACGGCTTGTTGGCCTTCTTTGGGAATCCCGTGCCTTTGGAGAACCATGCCCACGCAGGACTCAAAGCTGCATTGGAAATGCAGCGAAGTATGGACGAACTAAACGCCCGCGTTTCGCAATGGGGCATCGCCGAGTTGGAAAACGGAATCCGCATCAGGATCGGTATGAACACTGGTTTAATGATAGTGGGCAATATAGGTTCCAGCCGCAGGCTTGAATACACGGTCCTCGGCTCGACGGTGAACATTGCCAGCCGCTTGCAGTCATTGGCTCCATCAGGGGGGATTATCGTTACGACTAGAACCAAACAACTTGCTAAAGAAGAAGTCCAATACGAGGGGCCGGATCATGTAAGAGTGAAAGGGATTGACCGTGAGATTGAGGTCTTCAGGATTTACCCCGAAGCGATTAAGCAATACTTTGAGGCTGGACATTGAGACGCCTTGAGGCCTCAGCTTACATATCGTCCAAGAACTCACGAAGTTTCTCCAGGTTTGAGCCCTCTTGTGGCAGCACACATACCTCTCACGACTCCACCTGGCGCCATGTCCCCGCGCCTACGGAAGGCACTTCGCAAACGAAACGGCGACTTGCCTCTATGCCGGCCGCTCAGCTGCCTTGCCCTACGTGAACAGGCAGCCACATAAAACCAACATGAGATTGCTTCTCTCCGCTCGAACTGACACTTAAGGCGCATGCCATGGAGGTTAAATTCCGATTGCTTCCGATGCTCTAAATGACTTCCCGTACTTACTCTTTGGGGCTATCGAGAATATTCCCCTTGAGACCCTGAACCCCAGTCACGCTCTGCGGACGACCGCTCTTAGCCTCCGTGGGAAGCCCCATGATGCCGTAGGCATCATCCTTTCCCTCGGCCTTCAGGGCCAAAACCTTGCGATTAAATCCCGCTCCCTGGGAGGAAGCAGCCTCGATTTTTTGGCAAAGCTCAGACCGCTCTTTGGCGGTACTAACGGGGATTGTGATGAAGTCCTGACCCTCAGGAATGGCGAGGGGAGCCAGTTGCACAGGCGTCGAAGAAATGTAGAATACGATCTTCGCCTTCTTCTGGTTCGCATCTGAAGCAAGCTTCAATGAGGATTCACGCCCGAAAAGGGTGTAGTCTTTGTCCTTCTGGAACCGACAGTCTGAAATTCCTCGATTAGGGAGAAGCACCGTTGCATCACCATTATCAGAAAAATAGATCGCAGTTACATAAGCGTCCATCCCCACTTTGAGCCTGACGACAGGGAATTGGCCAGCCTTGGAAGATGCCCCTTTTGTCTTGTCGAAGCTCACCTTGAGATCAATCGGGTTTGCGCTGATCTTGCCAGCCGTTTCTAATTGAGCCACCGGATGCTGGAGCTCGCTTGCAAGCCCCACAGACGGAACCATGAGGAGAATGGTTACGATGAGACTGACCGACCACCCAAGGATAATCAGGCTTCGTATCGTCATGGCTACCTCCTGAGCGTGTAGGTATAGGAAGGAACCCTTTCCAGCAATGATGATTATAGAGCCATAAAATGAAAGGGCGCAAGTACGATTCCGCGTATCCAAGAAAAAATTTCAGGTCAAGGTAAGGCCCGCTTCTTTTCAGGCTATTCATATGTCCTGCCGATTTAATCTGGGATCCAAAGAGACTAAGCCTAGATTGCTGCGCTTCACTCGCAATGACAAAAAAAAAAGAACTCGCAATCACAATGTCTAACACCTCGTAATGACTACTAATCACCCTAGCAAAAAAAAATATTTTCAAACCGGGGAAAATATTTTCTTTAGCGACAAAAACTATCGTCAGCAAGACTATAAAGTGCTAGTATCGAAGGTGATCATAATGGGGCAATTGATGCGTATGAATTAAATAACCTTATCCTCGGTCCCGGAAAAACAACGGACCTCTCTCCTCGAAAGTTAATAGAGTCGTGGCCATGAGTCACCCGTTGCCTTCTTCAGTCACCGTCTTCACCTTGATGATCTGTCTTGTTCTGTGCACGCCGTCAGCAGCTCAAGATCTCAAGGCTGCCATGTCTCTCAATAAGGAAGGCGACACCCTCCTTGAAAATGGGGATTTTTCTCAAGCCCTGTCAATTT
>Ga0172369_10000190_pt1 | contig 88555 bp, 76 predicted proteins | sample LakKiv25m_FD_114539 | JGI IMG/M metagenome (GOLD analysis project Ga0172369, IMG submission 114539) | Freshwater microbial communities from Kabuno Bay, South-Kivu, Congo - kab_022012_11.25m | ecosystem: Environmental > Aquatic > Freshwater > Lake | place: Democratic Republic of the Congo... | reverse complement strand
CTGAAGTTCGACAATACGCTGGCGCATCGCATTTACGCAGGCAGCGACCTTTTCCTCATGCCGTCGCGCTACGAGCCGTGCGGCCTCGGGCAGATGATCAGTCTGGCCTACGGCACCGTGCCGCTGGTGCGCGCCACCGGCGGGCTGGCGGACACCGTGCATGAATTCGAGCCGGAGGCATCCACCGGCAACGGCTTCATCTTCAGCAGCTATACGCCGAAAGCGCTGCGCATGGCCTTCAGCCGCGCGTTAAACGCCTTCAATAATCCGGCACAATGGGGCAGCGTGGTGCAGAACGCCTTCCAGTGCGATTATTCGTGGGAAGCCTCCGCGAAGAAATACCTGGAGGTGTATCACAAAACGGTGAGCAAGGTGCCGACCGCGTAGCGCCAGGCGTAGTAAAACACATTCTCAGTCTGGAAGGAGGCGAGAGCCCCGCCGAGTATAGGTTGGCTTACCTGAATTCGGCGGGGCTCTCGCCTCCTTCCAGACTGAGAATGTGACAGACAACGCTGATCCATCAGCTAGCCCTCCTGCTCCGCCGGCACCATCACATGCAAAGCCTTGTGCTTGACGCTGATCTCGACCGGCGACATGCCCACCGAATCGCCGTCGAGTTGCAGGTGGACGCGCGGTTCGGCGGCGACGGAGAGGGCGGAGGCCTGGAAGTAGCGGATATTCGGGTGCTTCACGTGCTGGCCGAGAAAGACCGCGCCGATCTGGGACAGGCGGTCCAGCGCATTTTGCTCGCCGAAGACGATGATGTCCAGCAGGCCGTCGTCCATGCGCGCGTTGGGGGTGACGGCGAGCTGGTATGTGTAATAACTGGCATTTCCCACCACCAGCATCCAGGCGGGAAAACGGACGGTCTTGCCGTCGAAAGTCAGGTAAAACTGGCTGGGCTTGTAGCGCGCCAGCGTCTGTAGCCCGGCGGTGACGTATGCCAGTGAGCCGAACAACTCTTTCAAGCGCGGCACGATCTCCGATACCACCTTCGCGTCGAACCCCATGCCGGCCATCAGTGTGAAGTATTGCCCGTTGGCCATCCCAAGGTCCAGGCAGCGGGTCCGGTGGCCGAGAGCGATCTGCAGCGCCTTCACCGGATCGAGCGGAATACCAAGTTCGCGTGCCAGCACGTTGACGGTGCCGATGGGGATAATGCCCAGCGGGATCTCCGTCTCCGCCAGCGCCGACACCACGCGGTTAATGGTGCCGTCACCCCCGGCGGCCAATATGCGGTGGTATCCCGCCTCCACACCCTGCCGCGCGATCGTCGTCGCGGCTTCCGCGTCCTTCGGCACCTCTACGGTCAGCGTGTGCCCGGCGAGCTGCGACAGCCAGCTCAATAAATCGACCTGGTTGCGGCTTGCTGATCCGGCTTTGGGATTGATGATGAGTAAAATGCGCATAATGCCCTTCCTGCGGCAATGCCTTCTTGATTTATACCCCGCAATCCGCCGGTTGTCCAGTGCCGGCGGGAGGAGACTGGGCACTGGCAGGGAATATGTACAAGCCAATGACCGGTTCTGTAACTAACCTTCAACCTATTTTGCAACGTCATCGCGCCTTTTGGGAGCGATGTGCAGTGGACCGGCCGCTGGTGCTGGCGCAGCCGGAGCGCCGGTGGGCGCCGCGCCCGTACCCGCTCCATGGGGGTGGGGAAGCCCACGACGCACGCCGTATCCTGCCGGCAGAGATGGATATCGACCGGCTGGCTGGCATCGGTGCACCGCCTCCCGCCGTGCTCGACGGTGATCTGGTGAATTCGGTCGGCTGCACTTACCCGGCAGCCTGGCTCGAAGCGGTGGCGGGCTGCCCGATTTACGCCTCCGCCTACGGGTGTGTGGCGAAACCGGCGGCAGGCAGCCTCGAAGAGGCGCTTGACCGGTTTGCCGTTGCCGAGTGCCTGCGCTCGCCCTGGTTGGGGGTGATGGATGTGCTGCTGCGTAGCGCGCACGAATACGCCAGCGGACGGCTGGCCGTGCAGCAATGCCACCTCCGCGGGGTGATCGATCTGCTGGCCGCCTACCTGGGCGAGGAGCTGCTCTGCACCGCCGTCATCGACGCGCCGGAGGAGCTGGCAATGCTGGCGGAGCGCATGACGGAGCTGCATCTCGCGCTGGCGCGCTGGGAGCACGCGCGGCGGGTGCCCTGGCACGAGGGCTCGGTGTCCTGCTGGAAGCTGTATGCGCCCGGCCCGGTGCTGGATTACCAGATCGACGCCTCCAGCCTTTTCTCCGCCGCGGTGTATCGCGAGCACTTCCTCGCGTATGACCGGCGCATCGTGCAGGCCTTTCCGTATACGCTGATCCACCTGCACAGCGTCGGGCTGCAGCACCTGGACGCCGTGCTCGACCTGGAGGCGCTCGGTACGGTGGAGATCAGCCTGGATCGCGAGGCGGCGCTCTGGGATCGAGATACCATGCTGCGCCGTTGCCGCCAGGTGCAGCAGCGGGGCAAGAGCCTGCTCATCTACGGCGAGCTGTCGCCGGAAGACTCCCAGGTACTCACCGCCGGTCTTGATCCTGCCGGGCTGGCGATTGAATATTGGGAACAGAGCCTGATCACGGGATAACGCAGTCATCATTTGAGGGAAACATGGCAGAATCACTCAAACTCGCCGTCGTCACCGGCGGCCATGCGTATGATGTCGTCAATTTCCACCGGCTGTTCCGCGCGATTGGCGACGACATCGACGTCTACATCCAGCACATGGATGACTTCGCCTCCGCCTCCGCCGAGATGCGCCGCTGGTATGACGTGGTGCTGTTCTACCTCATGCTAATGGACGGCCCGGCCGACGAGGGGCATTCCTGGTACGAAGGCAAGCCGAAGACGGTACTGGAAGAGCTGGGGCAGGCGCCGCAGGGGATCGTGCTGCTGCACCACGGCATTCTCGCCTATCCGTATTCGCGCCGCTGGAACGAGCTGACCGGCATCAACGGGCGCAGCTTCGGTTATTCCATCGGCGAGAAGGTCACCACCCACATCGCGAATCCTGATCATGCGATCACGCGCGGCCTGCACGATTGGACGATGACCGACGAGACCTACAGCATGCCCGATGCCGGTCCGGGCAGCCGCGTGCTGCTGACCACCAATCATCCGAAGAGCATGAAGACCATCGCGTGGACGCGCCAGCTCGATCGCTCGCGTGTCTTCAACTACCAGGCGGGCCATGACAACGAGACCTGGCAGGACGAAAGCTTCCGCAAGGTGCTGCGCCGCGGCATCCTGTGGGCCGGCGAATGGATCTGATGACCATAAAATGAACACGGGACACCCCTCCCGGAAAGGACATCGTGATGCAGAGAGAGTTATGGGATCAGGATTGGCGCTTCTTGCTCGAAGCCGGCACCTGGCGCGATGAGCATCGCGGTGAGGCGCATTATACGAAGGCGGCCGATGATGCCGGCTGGCGATGCGTGAACCTGCCGCATGACTGGAGCATCGAGCTGCCGCGGCAGGCGGATGCGCCGTCCGGACCGCGCGGCGGCTTCGCGCAGGATGGGTTGGGGTGGTACCGCAAGCATTTCACCATGCCGGAACTGCGCGACGGGCGCCTGTATGTCGAGTTCGAAGGCGTCTACCGCGACGCGGAGATCTGGCTCAACGGCCGCGCGGTCGGCGTGCATCCCTACGGCTATTCCACCTTCCTGCTGGACCTGACACCGTTCGTGGAGCCGGGCGAAAACGTGCTGGCGGTGCGCGTAGACAACGCGCAGCATGAGCACACCCGCTGGTATTCCGGCTCCGGCATCTACCGGCATGTCTGGCTGCTCACCGCCGGCCCGGTGCACGTGGCACACTGGGGCCTGTCGGTGGCCACACCGGACGTGGCCGATGATGCGGCCACCGTGGCGGTGCAGACCACCGTCGTGAACCACTCGGACACTGACCGCACGCTCACCGTGCGCTGGAATGTGATTGCCCCCGGCGGAAAGGGCGGCGTGGCGGCCGCCATCGATATCACCGTGCCGGCCAACAGCACGGCGGATGCCCGGCAGACGCTCACCGTGCCGCAACCCCTGCGCTGGTCGCCCGACACCCCGCACCTCTACCGCCTGGAAACCATGGTGTCTGACGGCGATACCTGCCTGGACCGCGAGGCGACAAACTTCGGCATTCGCACCATCGCCTACACCGTTGAGCAGGGCTTCCTGCTCAACGGGCAGCCGCTGAACATGCGCGGCGGGTGCGTGCATCATGACTGCGGGCCGCTCGGCGCCGCCTCCATCGATCGTGCGGAGGAGCGGAAAATCGAGTTGCTGAAGGCCAGCGGCTATAACGCCGTGCGCTGTGCCCACAACCCGCCCGCCCCCGCCTTCCTCGACGCCTGCGACCGGCTCGGTATGCTGGTGATGGACGAAGCCTTCGATGTCTGGCGCGCGGAGAAGATCCCCTTTGATTATCACCGTCACTTCGGCAAGTGGTGGCAGGACGACCTGGACAGCATGCTCCTGCGCGACCGCAATCACCCTTCGGTGGTGGTGTGGAGCATCGGCAACGAGACCACCGAGCGCGGGTTGCCGGAAGGCGCACAGATCGCCCGCATGCTCGCCGACCGCGTGCGCGCCGTCGAGCCGACCCGTCCCGTCACCGCCGGCGTCTGCAACGTGTGGGGTGAAGGCACGAACTGGCACGACACCGATGCGCTACTCGCCACGCTGGACCTGCGCGGCTACAACTACCGCGACGACGTCTACCGCGAAGACCACGAGCGCTTTCCGGACAGCGTCATCATCGCCACCGAAACCTCGCCCACCCGCCAGTATGACTACTGGAAGGCGGTGGAGGAGCTGCCGTACGTCGTCGGCGATTTCGTCTGGACGGCGATCGATTACCTGGGCGAGGCAGGCGTCGGCCGCGAGTATTTCGAAGGCGAGAACGCCAACTTCCTGCCCGACTGGCCGTGGACAGTGGCCAACTGCGGTGATCTCGACCTTTGCGGAGAGAAGCGGCCGCAGTCGTATTACCGGGATATCCTCTGGCATCGCCTGGACACCCCCTATATCGGTGTGCACGCGCCGATTCCCGAGGGGAAAAAGGTGCTGATCTCCGGCTGGGGGTGGAGCGATGTGCAGGCGAACTGGACCTGGCCCGGCTGCGAAGGGCAAATGTTGCCGGTGGAAGTCTACTTCGACTGTGACGAGGTTGAGCTGCTTCTCAACGGCGAATCTCTCGGCGTGGTACCGGTGCCGGTCGAGGCGAAATACGTCGCCAACTTCACCGTGCCCTACCGACCCGGTGAACTCAAGGCCGTCGCGCGGAAGGGTGGGGCGGCCGTTGCCGAATCCACGCTGCGCACCGCCGGCCCGCCAAGCCAGTTGCGCCTGGCGACTGACCGAGATACTGTCCGCGCCGACCGCAACGACCTGGCCTATGTCACCGTAGAAGCGTGTGATGCCCAAGGTTTGCCCGTGCCGTCTGCCGCGGTCTTCCATGCGACCATCACCGGACCCGGCCGCATCGCCGCGGTCGCCAACGCCGACCCGCAGAACACCGATCTCTATAGCGGAAGCACCCACCCGCTGTGGCGCGGCCACGGCCTGATTATCGTGCAGCCGACTGGCGAGGAAGGCCGCATCGAGCTGTCCGTCACCGCCGACGATTTCCCACCCGCGCAAGTGATAATTCAATGTGGGAAAGGTTGACGGCTGCTTCTATGAACAGTTACGAACGCGTCTATCGGAGCGTACATTTTCAGACCCCAGACCGCCTGCCGATCTTCATGCCTGATCTGGGGATCGAGGATTTTACCTGGGTCACACCATATATTCCGAACGAATATATCGCCACCGGCCTGGGCGCCGACGAGTGGGGTTGCGTCTGGGAGAAGACGGCGGTGCGGAACATGGGGCAGATCCGCGTCCACCCGCTGGCCGACTGGTCTGCGCTGGACGGCTACCGCTTCCCCGATCCGGAGTGCGATGAAGCCTTCGCGGATTTCAACACTCGGCTGGAGGCACAAGCCGACAAGTATCTCCTCTTTGAGCGCTTCATGCTGCTGTTCGAGCGCATGCACGCGCTGCGCGGGTTCGCCAACACACTGGAGGACCTGTATGCGGAGCCGGAACTGAGCGCCGAACTGGCCGACCGCATCGTCGACTTTAACCTGCGCTTCTTGCGGAGGACGGCGAAGGCTGCGAACGGCCGCCTGCATGCCTTTTACTTCACCGACGACTGGGGCACCCAGCTCGCCCCCTTCATCTCCCGGCAGCTCTGGCAGGACTTCTTCAAGCCCCGCTACGCCCGCATCTTCGCGGAAGCCCACGCGCTGGGCTGGGATGTCTGGATGCACTCCTGCGGCCAGATCACCGAGATCATCGAAGACCTGATCGACATCGGCCTGGACGTCATCAACCTGCAGCAGCCGCGGGCGCTGGGCATCGAGGAAGTCGGCCGCCGCTACGCTGGTCGCATCGCCTTTGCCAGCCTGTGTGATATTCAGGCCACGCTGCCGCAGGGATCGCCGGAGCAGATCCGCGAGGACGCCCGTCTGCTGCTCCAACATTGGACTACCCCGCAGGGCGGCTTCCTGCTGCAGGATTACCCCGACCACGCCGCTATCGACACCTCGCCGGAAGCGGTAAAGCTGATGCTCGACGCCTTCCACGAATATGATCCCTGGCAATAGCTCGCAGGTCCGAAAGGGGCAGCCCATATTCAGCGCGAATACACTATGCGGAGTGTAATGAACCATGTCTTCGGGAATGACGTTGCGACCTTATGAACTGCTCTGCGCCGTTTGCTCGCTTGGCGAGGAGAACGCCGCCCCGCATCCGCTGCTGGAGGCCGTCCGGCAGCAGCCGGATATGCCGGTGACACTGCAGTGCCACGCCGGCGATGTCTTTGTCTACCAGGACTCCGGTACCGAGAACGACACGCCGGAAGGGGCGGAGTTCAACATGCGGCGCGACCTGGAGATCCTGCACAAGCTCAACCTGTATCCCGGCGCCACCTTGACGGCGCGGATGCTCTTCTACCGCGTGCTGCAGCAGATCGAGACCGTTGACGGCATCTGTGGCTACGGCGAAGCCACCTCCGAGGCCTGGCAAGGCTGCGCGAAGGCCTGCAGCGGCTGCTACGAGCGCGGCCAGGCAAAAGACATCGACGCGATCATTCCTCCCCGCACGGCAGCAGAGCTGGCAAAGGACAAGGCGGAGTCGATCGAGGCCATGTATCGAGCGGAGGCGGTCGCCATCCGCCCGCACATTCTGCTCTGCTCGATCTGCCAGTATGGGGCCGGCACGCGGCCGCCCTACCCGGAAGACAACCTGCCGGAGTTGCTGCAGTTAGTCCTGCAGAAGCCGGAGATCAAAATCACCCTGGTGCCCTTCGCGGACTGGATGATGTGCGCCCCCTGCCCCTACCGCCAACCAGGTCTCAACGCCTGCGTCAACAACCGCGGCGCCGGTGGGCTGTCCAACCAGATGCGCGACCTGCGCGTGCTGCAGAAGCTTGGGGTAACATATGGCACCACGCTACCTGCCCGCGAGTTGTACCAGCGCATCTTCACCCGCATCTCCGGCACGCTGGAGGTGTGTAAACTCGATCACGTCAGCCCCTCCGTCTGGTACACCGGCTGTGGCGCGGCCACCGAGAACAGCGAGGCGTTTGAGATCGGCAAAGAGCAGTTGATGGCGTTATTGAATGGATGAATGGATGGGTGGATGGGAGGATGGGAGGGCGAGCGTCCCCGCGAGCCACGATTATGAGCCCGTTCTCATCAAACAATGCTTGTCGAACCCCGTTTTACGTAAATAACGAATCTAGGGTCGGTCACGAATTACTCGCGCGCGGCTCGCGGGGACGCTCGCCCTCCCATCCATTCATCCATCATATGCTGTTTCGGCGAAGTTAAATACGGGGGATTACCGCATGGCCGGCAACTCGTTACCCGCTTCCATTATCGACATCTCGGAGAAAGCCTTCTGGCGCGCTCTGCGGGCGCCGGAACACGCACTCGACAGCGCCATCGCTTATGGTGACGCAGGCATGACGGCAGACGCCTATACCGCGCTGGCGGAGTATCACCGGATGGCGCTGGCGGACATGTGGTCAGAGCAGCTCCGAACCTGGGAGACCGCCGGTCCCGTGAATGAAGCGGAGATTGCCGACCTGCTGCGCAACCGCATCCGGGGCTGGCACACTACGCTGGTGGACTTCGGCGAGGCTATCGACTGGAACACCCGCGCCTTTGGCAATGCCGGCCAATACGGCTTCCACTACATGGGCTGGATCGATCCGGCGATCCGCCATTACGCACTGACCGGCGACGAGCGGGTAGGGGCGTGGCTCGCGCGTACCATCCGCAGCGCTTATGATGCGCGGCTCGGTATTGACCCCAGCCTGGGGGCGCACCCCATGTATTACGAATTAGGCGCGCGCGCCAAGCTGATCAACATGCCGCTGGCCTACCTGGCCCTCGTCAACCGTGGCGGGGCGACGCCGGAGTCCAGCGAAGCCATCCTCAAGCTCATCCTCGGCTGCGCGCGCAGCCTGCTCAAGCTGCAGCAGGGCTACCGGCAGGGCAACTGGCAGATCGCCGGCTGCGGCTCGCTCATCCTCGCGGCCTCCTGGTTTCCCGAATTCAAAGAAAGCGAAGCGTGGCTGGAGACGGCCGTCCGCTACCAGCGCGAGCACCTGGAGAAGGACTTCTTCGCCGACGGTTGCCATGGCGAGCGCTGCTTCGGGTATATGCACATGAGCCTGGATGCCATCACCGAACCGTTCCGCGCTGCACGCCGCATTGGCGGATTCGGGGAGCATGACGCCTTCTTCCGCGCGCGGCTTCATAAGTCATTTACCTGGCTGGCGCACGTATTGGGCCCTGGCGCCATGCACCCGGCGATCGGCGACTGCGGTTATGGCAAGGATCCCGTCCTGCTCGATATCGGCAAACCGTTCTTCCCGAAGAATACCGATACGTGGCTCGGGGTGGATCGCAACCGGTCCTATTTCTTCAAGCCCAGCGGCTTTGCCGCCATGCGCAACGGCGCCGGCGATGAGGCGTGCTATCTCCTTCACACCTTCGGCCCGTCGGAATTCTGGCACTCGCATATGGACGTGACCAGCTTGTGCTTCTACGCCCATGGTGAGCCGTTGATCGAGGAGGTGGGACGCTTCGAGGGGTATGACAACCCGCGTTCGCACTGGTTCCGCGCGCCTGAGTGCCACAACGTGGTGACGGTGGACGGCGCGCACTTCGACGCTACCGACGTCCACTGGCGAGCGGGACAACATCCGGTCTGGTTCTCGACACCGGAGATCGATTTCCTCACTGTATACCATCAAGCCTACCGGCACAACGACCTGGAGCCGCAGTCCAGCAACATCACCCTCCGCCGCACCGTGGTCTTCGTGAAGGACCCGGGCTACGCGCTGGTCTTCGACACCGCGCTGTCGGAGGACACCCGCAATCCGGAATTTGCCCACACGCAGAACTGGCACTCGCCGTTCCCCTTCACGGTCCTCGGCAAAACGCAGGCGCGCACCCAAGGGTCGCCGGGCATGCTGCTGGCCTGGGCGCGCGAGGACTGGCTGCGCCGCCTGGAGACCGGAGTGGACTACGGCGGAGATGAGACGAAGCTGACCGGTCCCTACCGCGAGCGCCACGCCCTGCGCGCCCGCCGCTGGGCGGAGATCGGCTACGACGGCGCCATCGGCTTTACCACCGTGCTCTTCCCCTTCATCAGTGAAGCACCCGCGGTGGCAGTTCGTCCCCTCGACCTTGACGGCTCCCTTCCTTACCGCGCCGAAGCGTTCGAGGTATCTTTACCTGGCCGTACCGACCTGTTCGTCCTCAATCCTGAGCGCCTGCCCGGCCTGCAATATGAGGGAAATGACGTTGTCGGCATGGGATTGGTGAAGCTGGGTGACGGCGCGCGGATTACCTTGCCGGCGAAATAAAGCGAATCAGGCCGGTGCGGCTGGGTGCCGGATGTCGTAGATGAGATGATCACCATATTGAAACACGAAGGCTATACCGTCGGCGCTGAAGTGTTGATGCAAGAAGCTCGCGGCACGCCATGGGTATCGTGAAACAATCTGCACACAGCTGTCTGCTTCGCTTTGACGCATTGGGTACATTCTACACGCAGAAATCTCTGTGCGGGAGAGTCCCCATCTTCCGCGACCCCGTATGGAGGAGGGCAGTCATGACTGTACTCAATATTGTCGCGACCATCCTGCTGATTGTGATCGGCCTGGTGGTCATTGCGGAACTGGGGGTGATGACGGCGCTGCTGCTGAGGGTCAGTAAAATGACGCAGCAAGTGCGCAATCGCATCGACCCCGTCATCGACCAGTCGACGAATCTGTTGCACAAGGCCAATGATATCGCCGCTACCGTGAAGACCGATGCCATGAAGGTGTCCGACACGGTGATGGACGTGACGGACCAGGTAAAAAGCCGCGTCGGTCCCGTCATGGACGAGTCCGTCAGGTTGTTGCATACGGCCAATGATGTGACCAGGACGGTGCGGACGGATGCCGCGCAAGTCGGCGGCACCGTGAAGGATGTGGCCGCGCAGGTGCAGAACCGCGTCGGGCCGATTATGGATCAATCGACCCGATTGATCCATACCGTCAATGACGTTGCCGATACGGTGAAGACCGATACCGCGAAGATGGGCGATACGGTGATGGGCGTGACGCAGAATATCGCCAACCGCGTGGATCAGACGGCGGATACCGTCCAGCGGGTCACCGGTTCGGCGGTCGAGCAGCTCAGCCGGCCCCCGGTGCTGGCCGGGATTACCATGCTGGCCGGCGTCGGCGCCTTCGCGTTGCTGCGGCGTGTGTTGAGCTGGCCGGTGCTGGCGATGGCCGGTGTGCTCACCATGATCCCGGCCGGATTGCGCGCATGGCAGCTATATCAGCAGCGCCTGGCCACCGAAGCCCCGATGGAAGGCCGCGCGCCGTTGACGCTGAGCCCGGCTCAAAGTGAGGAAATGCGGCGACGGGCAGCGTAAGCCGGAACGTTGAATGAAATGTGGGGACCGCGGTGACCTGCCGCGGTCCTGTTGCGCATGTCAGAAGAGGCATGCATCGCCGGGTAGCGGTGACCGCGTATAATACAGGAAGAACGCCTTCACTTCCGGAGAAGACAGATGCTGAGACTCCACACCATTATCGCCAGCACGCGACCGAGCCGACAGGGACCAGCGGTGGCGCAGTGGTTTTTTACGCTGGCGCAACAACACGGGAAATTCGAGCACCGGCTGGTCGACCTGGCCGAGGTGAACCTGCCACTGCTGGATGAACCGCTGCACCCGCGCCTGCAGCAATACCAGCACGAGCACACGAAAGCGTGGAGCGCCATCGTCAACGAGGCGGACGCCTTCGTCTTTGTCACCTCCGAATACAACTTCAGCCCCCCGCCGTCGCTGTTGAATGCATTGGATTTCCTCAACCGGGAATGGCATGACAAACCCGTCGGCTTCGTCAGCTACGGTGGCGTCTCCGGCGGCACGCGGTCGGTGCAAATGCTCAAACTGACCGTCACCGCGCTGAAGATGATGCCGATGTATGAAGCGGTGACCATCCCCTTCTTCACGCAGTACATCGACGACAACGGCGCCTTCGCCCCGCCCGACGTACAGGAAAAAGCCGCCTTCGACATGCTCGATGAACTGCTGAAATGGGCGACGGCGTTGAAGCCGCTGCGCACCGAGAAGGCATAAGCATGGAGTGCCGGCGGCACTACATCCGCGCGGGCCGGCGCTGCGACAGCAATGTCAAAGCCAGCATGCCCAGCCCGGCGACCACGTTGTTGACCCCCCACGCCCCCGTCATCGCCGGCCCGAGATCCTGGGCTTCCTTCAATTGACGTGCCAGGTGTTTCGGCGCCTGTTTTCCGTATTTCTTGTAGGACCACTTCAGCAGGCGAGGGCCGCCGACCAGCGCGATGATACCGTCCGCAACGAACAACCCGCCGAGTATCCATCCCCAATTGCGCATGAATGTATCCTCCGCGGATGGGTATACCCGGCGAGGCATGCGCGGCATGATGGTAAGGCTGACATAGTCCCGGTCGTGTTCACGCCGCCTTCCGCTCCATCCCTTCCTGCGGTTCCGGGGCAACGCGGAGCACGATTTTGCCCTGCATGTGGTGGCTTTCGCTCTGCTCGTGCGCTTTGCGCGCATCGGAGAGCGGAAGCACGGTGGTGACGATGGGCTTGATGGCTCCCTCGTCAATCAGCCGTGCGATCTCCGCCAGTTCGCTGCCGTCGGCACGCGTGACAATGTGGGCGCCGAGAACCCCGTGCTTCTCCGGCTCGCCTTCCGGAAAAGACCCGACCAACTCGACCAGGAAGCCGCCCGGCTTCAGCACCTGCCAGGACCGTTCCAACGTGTCACCGCCGACCGTGTCGATCACCACGTCTATGTCGTGCACCTTGTCTTCAAAACGGTGGGCCTTATAGTCGATCACCTCGTCCGCGCCCAGGCTTTTCACGAAGTCCGCATGGTCGGCGGAAGCGGTGCCGATCACGCGAGCGCCTTTCCACTTCGCGAGCTGCACGGCGAAGCTGCCCACGCCACCGGCGGCGGCGTGGATGAGCACTGTCTGCCGCGGTTGCAAATGCGCGGTGTCAAAGAGCGCCTGCCAGGCGGTAAGTCCGGCGGTGGGCACCGCGGCGGCTTCCACGAAGTCGATGCTTTCCGGCTTGTGCGCCGCTTGCGAGGCTTTCACCACGGTGAATTCGGCATAACTGCCCTGGCCCCAGCTCGTTTTCGCGTAGACGGCGTCGCCGAGGTGGAAAAGGTCTACGCTCGGGCCCACCATCTCCACCACGCCGGCCACGTCCAGGCCCGGCGTCGCCGGCAGCGGCAGATTGCTCGGGCGCTGTCGCATCTTCCAGTCGGCCGGATTCACGCCGGCCGCAATCACCCGAATGCTGATCTCGCCCAATCCCGGCTCCGGCTCCGGGACATCCTCGAGCAGTAGCACCTCCGGCCCGCCAAACTCATGTATCCTGATCGCCTTCATGGCTCACCTCCGTTGCGAGCATTATATGGGATGCGACGGCGCTAAATTGTCAGGTATTCGCCGCGATGCGGACAGCGCGCGCACAAAAGGCCTTACCGATCCATATACTGCTCTTCCGGTTCTCCGACTACCGCGGCGAGGATTTTATCGGCGACCTGCTCCGGGGTATCAACGGGGGCGTTGGTCTGGGTGCGCTGATGCCGGCGCAACTCCGGGTTGCCGCGCGCATGCGCGCCGAAGTCGGTGCTGGTGATCCGTGGGAACATGGTGATCACGCGAATATTGTCCGGGGCCAGCTCAGCGCGCGCGGTATCGGAGAGCAGATTGAGCGCGGCCTTGGTGGCCGCGTAGGAGCCCAGTCCGGGGATATGCATCTTCGAGACCATGGAGCTGACGTTGACGATGATGCCGCCGCCCTGCTGCCGCATGGCGGGGATGGCCGCCTGCATAGCGATGAACGGCCCGTAGACGTTCAGTTCGACGATGGCGCGGAAGTCCTCCAGGTCGAGATGCTCGATGGTGCCGGCCGCCGACTGGCCCGCGTTGTTGATCAGCACGTCGATGCGGTCGAAGTGCCGAATAGTCTCCTCCACGGCATGGCGTGCCTGGTCGGGATGGCGCAGGTCAGCCGGAATGGCAATAACATCCGTCCCCTGTGTCTGTAACTCTTCGGCAATTTGCTGCAAGCGATGTGCGGTGCGCGCTGCCAGCGCCAGCTTCGCCCCTGCCTGCGCGAACCGCCGTGCCGTGGACAGGCCAATGCCTTCCGATGCGCCGGTGATAAGCACGACTTTGCCCTGAACATCCATAATAAGCCTCCGATCAAGGCAAGTATAGCGGATTCTGTTTCATAGCATTGTTATGCAACCGGGCAAGCCAATATTTGAATGGGAAGGGGATGTTCGTCGTATACGCCGGCCTCTTTTTACTCACGTTACGGGCAGCGGCGGAACGGCCGTTCAAACGGTCACTGCAACACCTTCGTCAGCCAGGCGTCCTGCTCGCCCAGTCGATCGACCAGCACCGTGAACAGCCCCAGCAGGTTGCCGCCGAAGATGTCGGTGAAGACCTGATCGCCCACCATGGCCGTCTCCTCCGGCGTCGTGCCAAGGATCTCCATCCCGCGCTTGAAACCCTTCCAATACGGCTTCGAGGCCTGGTGCACCCACGGCACGCCAAGCGGCTCCGCCGCGGTACGCGCGCGTGTGCGATGCAGCGCGTTCGTCACCAGGCAGACCTGGATGCCTGCTGTCTGCAGGCGCTGTACCCAGTCCTCCGCCGTCGGGTGCAGATCGATACTCGGCCACGGCACCAGCGTGTTGTCGAGATCGATCATCACGCCGCGAATGCCGAACTCCCGCAGCACTTCATGATTTAACTCGTCAAAGCAGCGCACAATATGGCGCGGCCGAAAGATCTTGAACATGGCTAAATTATGCTAAATATCATTAACAACGTCAACAAAATACGATAGCAATCTCCTTGCCATCCGTCCCATAAATCCTGCCGTCAATGCACGCCGTTTCGTGTCGCTCTCTGTCCACAACACGGGGGGAATGTGCCAATCACCGGGTCTACCCTATGTCCGCTTTCGGAACATTTTTTTCATAGTGAACAATCGTGATCTGACGGAGCTGATTCATCGCGAACGGACGGCGGTGCTGGTGGTGAATGCGCGCTCGCGCAGCGGTGCACGCCATTTTTACCGCATTTATGATGCGTTGCAGCGACGCGGCATGGAAATCATCGCCGCGTATCCAGTGCGCGACCCGTCACGTCTGCGGGACGTGATGCAACGGGCGATCAACCACGGCTCGCACCTGGTGGTGGTCGGCGGCGGCGACGGCACGATCAGCGCGGTGGTGGATGCCTTTGTCGGCACTGACGCCGTGATGGGCATCATTCCACTGGGCACCGGCAACAGCACGGCACACACGCTGGGCATCTCGCAATCCATCAAGCGGGCGGTGGAGGCCATCGTGCGCGGCGCGGTGACGGACGTCGATCTCGGCAAGATCGGCGACGATTATTTTATGAATGTCGTCTCGATCGGACTGAGCGCCGAAGCCGCCCGCAACACGCCGGACCGCTTGAAAAAGATACTGGGGAAGATCGCCTATCTGGTGACCGGCGCCCGCGTCTTTCTCCGGCAACGGCCGTTTCAATGCCACATTCGCATGGACAGCCGGCTGGTCTCTGCGAAGGTTCGCCAGGTAGTCGTGGCGAACGGGCGGTACTTTGGAGAAACACTGCTGTCGCCGGAAGCCTCCATTCACGACGCCCGGTTGACCGTCCATTTAATGGAGGAGATGCATCTCTGGCAGATGTTCTGGCGCTTATTCCGCTTTTTAGTCCTGCGCAAACCGGGCCTGACCGGCTTGTCGCCGATCTCCGCCACCGATGTGCGCATTGACGCCGACCCGCCGCAGCCCGTCGACATCGATGGCGAAGCGAGCGCCACCACCCCCGTCCACATCACCGTGGCCCCGCGAGCGGTGAAGATGATACTGCCGCCGGAAAAACATGTTGAAGCCTCAAATGATATCGATCTCGCAGCTTGACCAATAATATCCATGAAAGTGGGAGGGCGAGGCTCCTGCCCAATACTGTTCCAATACGGCTTTTCGTAGGGGCGAGTGGCACTCGCCCCGTAAGAGAGCCGGGTGCGGCATTGCGCCTCAAGACGAATAAGGCTCCCGTAACGGGGCGAGTGCCACTCGCCCCTACGAAAAGCCGTATTGGAACAGTATTGGGCAGGAGCCTCGCCCTCCTTATCGCCACCGCTTCTGCAATATCTCGAGGAGCACAATACTCCCGAAGAGCACCGCGCTGCCGGCGATCCAGCCGCCGACCACGTCGCTGGGGAAGTGGACGCCCAGGTAGACGCGCGCGAAGCCGGTGGCCAGCACCAGCAGCGCCACCACGATCACGATCAGCACGCGCTGCCAGCGATGCCGCGAAAAACATTTCCACACCACGTAACCGAGCAACCCATAAATCACCACCGAGGAGAACGCATGGCCACTGGGAAAACTGAAGCCGGGCGTGATAATCAATTCATGTGCCGGTCGCTGGCGGTGGTAGATGCTTTTCAACAGCGCGATCAGCAGGCCGGCCAAACTGGGGATGACGACGATGCCGGCGGCCAATACGTAGCGCCGGGCGGCGAGAAGATAAACCAGGAAGACGAGCAGGATAATGACCACATAGGGAAAGACCAGCAGCCGGGTCATGACCAATGAGAAGAGGAACAGGCCATGCGTCTGATGGTGCTGAACCAGCCCCTGCACGTAGGTATCGAAGGGGCTGAGACTGCCTTCCGGCAACTCCTCCGCCAGCTCGAAAAAGGCATCGATCGCCACGCCGACGATGATAAGCGCCACCGCGAACAGCGGGTGACGGCGAATCCAGGTCCAGACAGTATCGGCGAATGCCTTGAGCCGCGACGGCATGGCTTTAACATTCAACACCGCAACGCCGGCCCCTGCCGCGAAAACACAACATCACGCTCAGTCGATATTCCACAGCCACCTCGCGCGGGTGCTGATCACCGCCAGCGTCAGCAGGCAGACCAGCGCGCCGATCAACACCGCTAACTGTGGCGAAAGGGCGCGGGCGACAGAGCCGGCATATAGGGCGCCGATCGGCGTGAAGCCGGCAAAGATAAATGCCCAGATGCTCACCACGCGGCCGCGCAGCGCATCGGGCACGATCTCCTGCACCATGCTGTTGATGCTGGCGCTGGTCACCACCAATCCGGCGCCGATAAACGGCACGAACGCCATCGAGAGGTAGAACGATTTACTCTCGGCAAACAGGATCAGCGCAATACAGCACATCACGCCGCCGGCGAGCATCATCCGCCCCTTCCGTGCCCGGTGGGCGCTGGAGGCGAGAAACACGGCGCCGATAAACGCGCCGAACCCGGTGGAAGCCACCAGCAGGCCGAATCCCCGCTCCGCCTGCTTCAGCACCTGGTTGGCGAATACTGGCATGAGCACGGCGTAGGAAAAACCGAACACGCTGTAGATCGCCATGACGATGAGAATCAGGCGGATTACCTGATGGTGATACACGTAGCGGAAACCTTCGGTCATGTGCTCCCACACCGAGCTGGCGCGCTCCAGCAGCTTCTCCGGGCGATACTGAATGAGGAGCAGGCCGGCAATCACGGCCAGGTAACTCGCGGCATTGATATACAGCACGCCGGCAATCCCGACGCTTTTCACCCCCATCAGCACGCCAGCGACGCCGGGCCCGATGATACGCGCCAGGTTGAAGATGGAGGAGTTGAGCGCGATGGCATTGAGCAGATCCTTCGGCGAGGCCATATCCTTCACGAAGGCTTGCCGGGTCGGCATGTCGAAGGCCATCACCAACCCGGACATCGCCGCAAAGACGGCGACATGCCAGAGCAGGAGGTGACCGGTGCCATACAGGAAGGCCAGCCCGGCGGCCAGCAATCCCAGCAGCGCCTGTGTCAGAATCAGGATATGCCGACGGTTGTACCGGTCCGCGACAACGCCGGCATACAGGATCAGTAAGAACATGGGCGCGCTGCCCAACGCGCCGATGAACCCCACGTAAAAGGAAGCGTTGACCGCGCCGTATTCGCCTTTGGCCAATTGATAGACCAGCCAGGACTGGGCGGTGTTCTGCATCCAGGTGCCCATCAGCGAGATAAGCTGGCCAAACCAGAAATAGCGGAAATTTGCGTGGCGTAAGGCGCTGAGCGCTGTCGGCCATTCACCGGCATACCAGAGGAAGCGGAACGGGGCAGGTGTTGTCTGTGTGTCATTCCCAGCGTGTTGGGCAGGCAGCTCGTTATCCATTTATAATTTTCTTCGTGGATAACGAGGGAATACCTTTTATGAAAATTTCGCGGGGCCCGGCCCGCTGGTTTAGCTGACCGTGCTCGATTTTGGCAACAGGCTCAGCACCTCTTCCGCCACGTCGAAGATGGCGTTCTCGTTTTTGAGGTGGCGCATATTCTCCCGCATCTGCTCGTAGTCCGCCTGGTCGTTCATCAACTGACTGACCATACGCGGAAGCTGGCGATAGCTGGTGATGGAGCGAGCGATGCCGTGCTCGAGAGCAAAGGCCAGGTTGCCTATTTCCTGCGGCATCGGCTCGGTGACATCGTCCAGCAGCAGCGGCAACTCTTTGATCACCGCCTCCATGATGGAGCCGGGGCCGGGTTTGGAGATCATCAGGTCGGCGGCGCTCATCATCAGCGAGATGCGCTGGGTGAAGCCGTGCACGTGCATGCGGATCTTCGCGGTGCGGGCGACGTAGTGCATCTTTCGCTTCAGCGTGCGGTTGGTGCCGCAGATCACCAGCAGTTGCACCGGCAAATTGCTGCGGATCAGCATGCGCACGATGGCCGCCGTTTTCCGCGGTAGGGCCATGCCTCCGAGCGTGACCAGGATGGTGAATGTGTTCGGGTCCAACCCGAGTTGATCGCGCGCTTCCGCTTTCGTCAGCGTTTCCGTGAAAAAGGATGGGTTCACGGCGAAACCGTTATGCACCACCACCTTCTCCGCCGGCATGCCGTAGTCGATCATCTGTTGACGCGCGGTTTCGGTGAAGGTAATGGCTCTGGTGGCGGCGGGATTCGCCCAGCCGCGCAGGTAATTATCGGTCAGGTCGGTGCACATGATGACATACGGGATACGCTGCTGCCAGCCGCATTCCCGCAGCGCGCGGGTGAAGGCATGGTTGAGGATGGCGTGCACGGAAACGATCAGGTCGGGTTGGCCGCGCTCCAGGAAGCGGCGCACGTTGAGATAGCCGCGCTTCACCCAGGGGAGCACCACGCGCTCGACGTTGAAAGCGTTGAGCAGGCGCAGGCCGTGCTTCGCATACCGGGGGTCGGCGCGCAGCATGATGTTGTAGCTTTCGTACAGCATGCGGATGCGCTGACTGCCGCTGATGAGGGGGACGTTCACAATCTCGACCTGGTATTGGTCCGGGTGGCGCAGGTTGATGGCCGCTTGCAGCGCTTTAGCCGCGCTGAGATGCCCGCCGCCGGTATTGGCGTAGATGATGAATATTTTCGGTTTACGGTCTGACGACGCCCCGGTGGATATTATATTCATGAATAGCTAAATGCCTCTCGATCGCGCATAGCGAAGCTTCCGGTAAGTACCGCGCAGCCTGGAGATTGCGGCGTGCCGGATGCTATTATACCGCGCTTTCCTCCATGAAAACACCCTCTCTGATTTTTCCTGTGGGAACGGCAGGACAGGATGACAGGGTGGCGAAAAGTGAGACGGAGCCCGGTATACCGAAGGCTTGTTCCGCCGGGTGACCGGTGAATGTGAAAGTGGACGCGGAGGTTAAATGCATGCAACTCACCATCGGAAAACATAACCGGCAAAACTGCCCGGTGCTGATTCCCATCTCCTGCGATTGCAAGGTCTGCTCGGTGCAGATCGGCGATTATACGCTGGTCGGACAGCGGCTTCAACTGCCGTGCGGCACGAATTACGTCTGCTGCATCCTGCCGGAAGGCATGGCGGGCGCGACGTATGATGTGATCTGCGGCGACGCAGGCGACGTCGCGCCGGCGGTGGTGCTGGCGGATAACGGCGCGGGACAGGTGGCCGTCACCATCGGCGGGCAGCCCTTCACCACCTATCATTACGCGGGCTCGGGCAACCGCCCGTATTGTTATCCCGTGCTGGGCCCCGGCGGCGTGCAGATGACGCGCAGCTACCCGATGATCCCCGATCTCCCGGAAGACAGCAAGGACCACCCGCACCAGCGCAGTCTGTGGACGGCCTTCGGCGACGTGAACGGTGTCGACGACTGGGCGGAAGTGGAGCCGGGCAGCGCCTTCATCAACCACCAGGGCTTCAGCGTGCTGGAGAGCGGCCCCGTCTTCGGGCGGCTGGTCGAGCAGCTTGACTGGGTGAGCGTGGAAGGGAAGAAGTTAATGAGCGAAGAGCGTGAAATCATCTTCTTCAACACCCCGGAGGATCAGCGCCTGCTCGACTGGTCGGTCAGCCTGCGCGCGATCTGCGGCCCGGTGCGGCTCGGTGATACCAAGGAAGGCGGCATTCTCTCCGTGCGCGTAAACAGCCTGATGGAAGGCACGCGCGGCGGCGTCATCGAGAACGGCTGCGGCGGTATCGGCGAGGCGGAATGCTGGGGCAAGCCCGCGCCGTGGTGCGATTATTCCGGCACCGTGAACGGCCAGCACGTCGGCATCGCCCTCTTCGACTGGCGCGAGAATCCCGGCTATCCTACCAATTGGCATGTCCGCGATTACGGTCTGATGACCGCCAACATCTTCGGCCAGTCCTACTTCCATGACAACCCGCTCTACAACGGCGACCGCGTCATCCAGGCCGGCGCCTCCCTCGACTTCCGCTACCGTGTGTTTATCCACAACGGTGATGCGGGGCAAGGCGGGGTTGGCGACCGTTACCTCGATTTCGCTTTCCCGCCGGTCGCGGAATAACAGTCGTAAGGCGCGAAGGCCTCTCCGCGCCCCTGCCCTCGAATTACCCACTGCTCTGATACTCGAGAACGGCAGGCGCGGAAAGGCCACCACCCTACGAATCGCATACAATGAAAGCCTCTCCTATATTCAGGAGAGGCTTTCATACTCAGACCCACTAGTCACTAGCCACTAATCACTATGCCTTCACCTTTTCCGGCTCCACCACCGCCTCTTTGAGTAGCGACTGCTCGGTCTCTTCGTCGAACAGGTGCGCGCGGTCCATGTCGAAGATTATGTCCAGCTTCTCGTTGGGGCGGGCGATGGTTTTCGCATCGAAGGAGCCGACGAAATCCAGCTTGTCGGTCTTCAGGTACGCGAAGACGTTGGCGCCCAGCGGCTCGGTGACGTCCACCATCACGGTGACGGCGTTCGGCGAGCCGACCAACCCGGCCGGGGCGATGGTCTTGTCGTGGATATCCTCCGGGCGGATGCCGAAGGTCACTTTCTTGCCGATCTTGTCCTTCACCTGCGATGCGTATTTCGCCGGCAGCACCACCTGGAAGTCGCCAGTGTCGACCACCACATCGCTGCCCTTCTGCGCGAGGGTGGCGGGCATGAAGTTCATCGCCGGGCTGCCGATGAAGCCGGCCACGAATTTGTTGTCGGGATGATGGTACAGGTTCAGCGGGCTGTCAACCTGCTGCACCAGGCCTTTGTTCATCACCACGATGCGGTTGCCCATCGTCATCGCTTCCACCTGGTCATGGGTCACGTAGACGGTGGTGATGCCCAGGTCGCGGTGCAGGCGGATGAGCTCAGCGCGGGTATGCACGCGCAGCTTCGCGTCCAGGTTGGACAGCGGCTCGTCCATCAAGAAGACCTTCGGCTGGCGCACGATGGCGCGGGCGAGGGCGACGCGCTGACGCTGGCCGCCGGACAGCTCCTTCGGCTTGCGCTTCAGCAGTTCTTTCAAGCCCAGCATGTCAGCCGCGTCCTGCACGCGCTTGTTGATGTCCGCTTTGGGCACCTTGCGCAGGCGCAGCCCGAAGGCCATGTTCTCGTAGACGTTCATGTGCGGATACAGCGCGTAGTTCTGGAAGACCATGGCGATGTCGCGGTCTTTCGGCGCCACGTCGTTGACGCACTTGTCGCCGATGTGGACTTCACCGGAGGTGATCTCTTCCAGCCCGGCGATCATGCGCAGCGCAGTCGTTTTGCCGCAGCCCGACGGACCGACGAACACCATGAATTCGCCATCGTCGATATCGAGGGACATGTTGTTGACGGCGACGATCTCGCTGAACTGTTTGGTCAGATTGACCAGACGCACTTTTGCCATAGCGGTATTGTCCTCTGCCGTGTAATGTGGTCGGTCACTCCCCCGGCCAAGGGAGGCCACTCCGCCCCGGGCATAGAGGCACCCGGGCCGTTAACTGATATTTCTACGAGTGGGACGATATACCTTTTTCAGTAGAAACCGCAGATTGCGCAGATTACGCAGAAAGACAAATATTTCGGGTATTTCGCTTGGTGGCGGCTCGGAGACGCGGGCCCTCTCCCCCCAACCCCCTCTCCCAATTCTGGGCGAGGGGGAGCACCGGATCACAAAAATAATATTGTATCGTATTACCAACAAGCCTTCTCCCCCTCGCCCAGTATTGGGAGAGGGGGCTGGGGGGAGAGGGCCCGCGTCTCCGAGCCGCCACCGAGCAAAAGCCATGATGTAAATCTGTGTAATCTGCGGTTTCTTTCGTAAAGGATATCACGTATGCTTGTCTAACTAGTTAAGCATCTCGCCCATAGGAGGCTTGCATGGTCAGCAGTTGGGTTTGCCAGTTCCCCATTTCGCTCGCGGTGGAAGGCGAGGATTGTTACCGGCGCATGGCGGACGCCGGGCTGCAGCGCACGCTCTTCTGCAGCGTGATCTACTCGCCGTACCGCCTGGTGCTGCCGCGCTATCCGCACAAGGCGATTTACAGCCTGGAGGAAGGGCGGTATTACTATCAGCCCCAGCTGTCGCGCTATGCGGACCTGCCGGTGGCGCCGCAAGCCTCCGCGGATTTCGCCGGGCATGACCTGCTGGGCGAGATGTGCGCCGGCGCGCGCAAGGCGGGCATGGAGACGGGCGCGTGGGTGACGATCTTCGCCAACGGCATGATCGCCAAGGCGCACCCGGCGTGGGCGGTGAAGAATATGTATGACTCCGCCGACCGCCTTTTCCTCTGCTTCAACCACCCGCAGGTGCGCGAGTATTCGTTGCGCGTGGTCGAAGAGATGGCCGAACGGTATGCATTGGACGAGATCATGCTCGACAAAATACCGCAGGCCTGCCTCGAGCAAAACGCCTTCGCCGGCCGCATGGAGCCGATGCTGCGCACGCTGGGCTCCTTCTGCTTCTGCCCGCACTGCCTGGCGGAAGCGAAAAAAGCAGGCATCGATCTGGCGGCGTATCGCGAACGCTCCCTGGCGCTCGCCGGGCAGGCGCTGAATATCCCGCAGCACCTCATCAACGCGCAGGCGGACGAATTGAACGGCGACACCGAGATTCCGCTGCTGCTCCTCGACAACCCGTGGATCCTGGAGATCCTGCGCTTCCGCCTCGACTGCATCCACCGCTTCCTGGACGAAGTCCGCGCGCGGGTCGAGGCAAAGCGGAAAGGCGTCACCCTTTCCATGGCCTTCGTGCCGCCGGCGAAGATCGGCCACGACGCCTCCAGCCCGCGCGCCTGGTTGGCGGCGCAAAGCTACGCGGCGTATAAAAATTCTGCCGTCGATCTAATCCACAACGTGGTGCACTGGGACGCCGGCATCGTCGAATACAACACCCGCCGCGCGCTGAACGCGGTGGCCGGCGGCACAGTGGACATCTGCACCCATATCCGCGCCTACGGCAGCACCGTCCCCGACGACCTGCCCGGGCTGGCGGCGGCGGTACGGCGTGGCGGCACGGAGAAGGTCGGCTATTTCTGTTATGACCTGATGAACGAGCCGATGCTCGACGCCGTCGGCACGGCTACCCGAAAGAGTGCCGTATGACTTCTCGCGAACGCGTTTACGCCTTACTGCGCCATGAATTGCCCGACCGCATGGGTCTGTTCGACCATTACTGGGGCGAAACGATCCGCGACTACTGGTCGACGCAAGGCTATCCGGCGGAGGCAGATCCCGGCGATTACTTCGGCTACGATCTCGCCTTCGCCTCGTGGGGCCTGGATGCCATGCCATTCCGCGGGGTGGATGAACTGATCGAAGAGTCCGACGAGTGGACTCTGCGGCGGAATGGCGGCGGCGCGGTGATGCGTTACTGGAAGCACAAGTCCGGCACCCCGGAGCACGTCGATTTCGACTGCGTCACCCCGGAGCGTTGGGAGGGTCACTATAAATCGCCGCTGCTGCAACTCGACCCCCAACGTATCGACATCACCGCCGCCCGCGAAGGCCTCGAACGCGCGCGTGCGAAGGAGAAGTTCAGCGTCTACGGCGGCGTCTTCGTCTTCGAGTGGTTGCGCTACATTCTCGGCGACCTGGTGATGATGGAAAGCCTGGCGCTGGAGCCGGAGTGGATCCACGACTTCTGTCGCACCTACACCGACTTCACCATTCGCCACCTGAATTATCTCTTTGACGAAGCTGGCCAGCCGGACGGCGCCTTCATCTATGAAGACCTGGGGTACAACAAGGGGCTGTTCTGCTCGCCGGACATGTATCGTGAATTGATTCTGCCCTATCACCGCGAGCTGTTTACCTACTTCCACGATCGCGGCATGCCGGTGATTCTGCACTCCTGCGGCAACGTCACCGCCGCCGTGCCCGGCTTCATCGAGGCGGGCATCGATTGCCTGCAGCCGATGGAGGCGAAGTCCGGCATGGACGTCGTCTCGCTGGCAAAACAATACGGCGACCGCATCAGCTTCATGGGCAACATCGACGTGCGCGCGCTGGAGAGCGGCAACCGGTCGGAGATCGAAGCGGAAATCGTCGGCAAAATGGACGCCTTGAAGTCGCTGGGCGCCGCCTACTTCTTCCACACCGATCACTCCGTTTCGCCGCGGGTCAGCTTTGATGCGTATCAATTTGCGCTGGAGGTTTACCGTGCACACTGCCGATATCACGACTGAGCTTTGGCTTGCGGATAAAGGGATGACCGATTACGTCATCACCCTCTCCTCGCCAACCGAGCAGGAACGCACGGCCGCCTGCGAGCTCGCCGCCTGTCTGCTCGAGATCACCGGCGCCACCTTCCCGATCGCCGATCAAGCGCAGGCCACCGCCCGCCCGCAGATCGCCGTCGGCTATCAAGCGGCGCGGGGCATCGGCATTTCACTGGCAACCTTCAACGGGCTGGGCGAGGAAGGTATCATCATCCGCTCCAACGGCCCGCACCTGGCGCTGACCGGCGGCGAGGGGGCGAAGCGCGGGACGCTGTATGCCGTCTTCACTTTCCTGGAGGAGGTGCTGGGTTGCCGTTGGTGGACGCCGGACGCCGCCGACATACCGCGCAGAGAGACAATGGAGATCCCGCCGCAAGCGTGCTGGTACACACCGCCTTTCGAATATCGCCATCAGTGTTATCATCATGCGCAGGACGTCGCCTGGTCGGTGCGCAACCGCTTCAACGCCGGGCCGGACATCCCGCCGGCATGGGGCGGGCGGCACGTATATAACCCCTTCGTGCATACCTTCTTCCACTTCGTGCCCAAGGAGCATTTCGCCGCGCACCCGGAGTGGTTTTCCGAGGTGGGCGGCAAGCGCATCGACGACGGCCAGCTCTGTCTGGCCAACCTGGAGATGACTGCCTTCTTCATTGAAGGGGTGAAAGCGTTGCTGCACGCGCATCCGGAAGTGACCATCGTCTCCGTTTCGCAGAACGACTGGGATAAATACTGCCAGTGCACCGCCTGCCAGGCGGTGGACCGCGAAGAGGAGAGCCCGGCGGGATCGGTGCTGCGCTTTGTCAACGCCATCGCGGAGGCGATTGAAGGCGAATTCCCGCACGTCGCCATCGACACATTGGCCTACTCCTACACGCGCAAGCCGCCGAAGCATGCTCGCCCGCGGGGGAACGTCATCGTCCGCTTCTGCTCCTTCGAGTGCGATTTCCTGCACCCCTTCGATCACCCCAACAACCTGACCTTCCACCGCGACATGGAAGCGTGGGCGCGCATCTGCGACCGGGTGTATGTGTGGGATTACGTGACGAATTTCGCCCATTACGTGCAGCCCTTCCCCAACTGGTTCACCATGGCGGAGCACGTCCGCTACTTCGCCGCGCACCACGTGAAGGGGTTATTCTCCGAAGGCAATCACAACTCGGTCGGCGGCGAAATGTCGGAATTGCGCGCCTGGGTGCTGGCGAAGCTGCACTGGGACCCCTCGCATGACATTGAAGCGCTTGTCCGGGAATTCCTGCAGGGGTATTATGGCCGCGCGGCCAATCATATCGAGCAGTACTTGCGGTCGATATATCGCCGGGCAATGGCCGTGCCGCGCTTCGACGGCTCCCTGGCCATCCAGCGCCACGTGAAGCTGCACGGATACGATCACCCACACAAAACCGGCTGCTACCTGGACTTGAACTCGCCGACTGATGCGCCTTTTCTCGACGCGGATACTATGCTGGAAGCCGCCCGCCACTTCGCCGCCGCGGAAAGCGCCGTCCAAGGCAATGAAGCGGTATTGAACCGGGTGCAGGTGGCGAAGCTGGCCGTCTGGTACGTGCTGCTGCTGCGCTGGAACGTCATGCGCGCCCATGCGGAGCGCACCGGGCAGGAATGGCCGCTGCCGGCTGACCGCCTGGCCGCCTGCCATGAATTCAATTCTGTTTGCAAGCGAAACAACATTACCCACCTCGCCGAAAGCTGGGCCAATCGTGACCCGGCCTGGCTGGAAACGCTCTGCGCGAGTGGGCAGGACGTGGAAACGAATGATGGATAGTGGGAGCGCGGACCTCTGAGTCCGCGCGTGATGACTATCGACCCGCGCGGACTCAGAGGTCCGCGCTCCCAAGGAGACAACATGAAGATTGCAGCGATTATCGGCAGCCCCCATGGCATGAAAGGCCAGACGGGGATTTTATTGGGTGGCATGCTCGACGCCATGCGTGGCGAGGGCGCCGAGGTGACGGTGTATGAGCTGTCGGCCATGAATGTGAAGCCCTGCCAGGGGTGCGACGCCTGCCACCGTAAGGGTACTTGCGCCATCGACGATGATTATAAAATCATCCGGAAGGCGATGATGGAGTCGGACGGCGTGGTGATCGCCAGCCCGAACTACTTTGTCAGCGTCAGCGCGCAGATGAAGGCGATGATCGACCGTTGCTGCGGGTTGATCCACCTGCAGGCCATTGAAGGCAAATACGGCGCCGCGGTGGTCACCTCGGGCGGTCCGGGCAGCGACGAAGTGGAAATCTACGCACTGCGCTTCCTCCGCTCCCTCGGTTACGCCACGGTCGGCAGCGTGGGCGCTCTCGGCTGGGCGATGCACGTGGACGGCATGAAGGAGCCCAACCTGCAGGCCGCCGCGAAACTGGGCATGGAGATGGTGAACGCCATCAATGAGCGCAAGCAGTACCCCGAACAGGCGGAGGAGCGTGCGGCGATTATGGAGCGCATGAAGGGTCTCATGATCGCGCAAAAAGAGCGCTGGCCATATGAATACCAGTTCTGGGTAGAGAAAGCGCGGATCTAACGCTGGACGAATGGAAGGTTGGATGACAGGATCGTTGTGCGTTGGCAAACTGATCAGATCATCCAACCCTTCATCACGATGGGCGCCGGCGGCCTGTTGCGGCCGGTAGCGATCTTTCGCGAGCGACAAAAAGGAGAGATCAATGCGAGTCGTCTTCCTCCTGACCCTTGCATTGGCGGCAACATTGGCCATCACCGCCCCCGTCATGCTGATCAAAGACGGCAAGTGCCGGACCGCCATCTTCGTCCCTCCTGCCATGATGGAGGAGCGGAAACTCACCCAGGGTGCTCCATTCGCACAGGCAACCATCGAGAAGCAGCACCAGCGCCTGCAAGGTCTTCGTCAACGGCCGGCACATCCCGTATATCAACACAAAAGGCGAGCAGGCGGCGGAAGCTAACGGCTTCTGCGACCCCTTCTCCTTCGACATCACCGGCGTGGTGCAGGCCAACGCCGACAACCAGGTGACCATCATGGCCACCCGCAATTTCCTGAACGAAATCGGCACCGGCGGGTTGCTTGGGCCGGTTATCTTGTATTGCGAGAAATAACACTGGAATGGATTAGAACTATTACTACATAATGGTGTCTAACAAAGCAATCCCTATTACCTTTCACCGAAAGAGGTTGACTTCATGAGAATCATATCCCTTCTCCTCCTGCTGGCGCTGGGCGCGACCATTGCGGTCGCGGCGCCGGTAACACTGGTCAAAGACGGCAAGTGCAACACCGCCATCTTTGTCGCCCCCGAAGTGATGGCGCAGAACAAGTTGAATAACAATGCGCCGTATCTGGAGCGCACCAAAGTGGCCAACCAGCTCCGTTTGCGCGCATCGGTCAATGACCTGGCATACAACCTGGAGAAAATCAGCGGCGCCGCCGTGCCCGTGTATACCCGCATGCCGGATGCCAACGACAAGGTCATCCCCATTCTCGTCGGCAGCTACGCAGATCAGGCCTTCGGCCCCTTCACCATGAAGACCGATTTCAAGCAGGGGTACCGCTACGTCGTCTCCGCCAAAGGTGTCGGCCTGCAAGGCGAGACCGATGAGGCGATCAGCTACGCCGTCTATGAAATACTCGACCGCCTCGGTTGCCGCTGGTATATGCCCGGCGAAATGGGCGAAGTGATTCCCAGCCTGAAAACGGTTGCCCTCGATACAGTCGATCTGAAAATGGTTCCCGGCACGGTGTCGCGCAGCATCTGGTACTGCGACGACGCCTTTCGCCGCCGCAATCGCCTGGGAGGCTTTCCCTTTACCGCCGGCCACGCACTGGAAAGCTATCTCACCAAGGAGCAATTGGAAGCGCACCCCGACTGGAACGCGGAGATCAGCGGCAAGCGTGCGCTGCAAAAATGCGACGTCGGCTACCGCATCTGCTGGGCGAACCCGGCAGTCTCGGATGCTGTGGCGGATGCCATCATCGCCCGCCTGGATAAGAGTTATGCGCCGTGCCTCTCCATCTCACCCGGCGACGGCGTGAGCTTCTGTGAATGCGCGAAGTGCAAGGCGCTCGACGCCGGCGATTGGGACGACTCGATGGCGATGCCGGCCATCACCGACCGCTACGTCAATTTCTGTAACCGCGTCGCCGCGCGGGTGGTGACGAAATATCCGGAAGTGAAGCTCGGTTTCCTCGCCTACGTGCAGTTCACCCGCCCGCCCAAGCGCGAGAAGCTGCATCCGGCACTCATCCCGCAACTGGCGCCCATCACCTACTGCCGCGCGCACACCCTGAACGATGCGAACTGTCCCTCTCGCCAGCAGATCAAGTTCCTGCTGGAAGGCTGGGGGAAAGCCGCCGGCAACCTGGCGATGTATGAATACAACTACCACCTGGCGGAAACCTCGGCGCCCTTCCCGGCAATCGCGCGCAACGTGGTGGAACTGCCCGTCCAGTATGCCAACCACGTGACGATGTGGACGCCGGAAACGCTGCCGAATTTCGATAACTTCCTGCCCGGTATGACCCTCGGCCTCCGCATGGCCTGGAATACGACAGCGAAGCCGCAGGATATTCTCAATGAGTTCTATACGAAGTTCTACGGCAGCGCGGCAACCCGGATGAGCGCCTACTGGCAATGCATAGACGATGCGTGGACCACCGTGCCGGAGCACGCCGGCTGTGGCTTCAGCTACATGAAGCGTTTCACCCCGGAGCGCATGGCGGAAGCCCGTAAGCGCATGGATGCCGCGATTGCCGCCTGTAAAACGCCCGTCGAAAGCCAGCGCGTGAAGCTGGCCGACGAGAATCTGCGCCAGTTCGAGCTGTTCATGAAAATCCGCCGGGAGTATTTCGCCGGCCAATTCGCAACGCTGGGGAGCGAGGCTGACCAGTGGGTGAAGAGGAACGTGGAGCTCGGAGATCAATACAAAGCGAATTCCACCTTCACGAATGTCGGCTGGACCCCCCTTACCCTCAGCGGGAGCTACTTCAAGGGGTTCTACGATCAATCATACCAGGATGCCTCCCGCCTCGCGCGCGATTTCCAACTCCTCACCCCGGCGATCAATACCTTCGGTTTTGCCGTCGATAAGGAGAAGAAGGGTGAGGCGCAGGGATGGCAGAAGCCGGCCTTCGACGACAAGGCCTGGCAGAAAACCGACGTCGCCGTCGACACCTGGTACGCGCTGGGACTGGCCGGTTATTACGGCTCCGCCTGGTACCGCACCACGGTGAAGCTGCCCGCCCTGCCCGCCGGCAAAAAGGTGTATCTGTGGGTCGGCGCCACCGACGGTTCCTGCAAGGTGTTCGTCAACGGCCAGTCCGTATCGTGCGTCGATGCCAAAGGCCAGCCGATCGCCGATCCCGACGGTTTCTGTTCGCCGTTCTCCTACGACATCACCAATGCGGTGAAAGGTAATGCCGACAACCAGATCACCCTCCTCGCCACCCGCACCTTCCTCAACGAGCTGGGCACCGGCGGCCTGCTGGGACCGGTGATGCTGTACCGGGAAAAATAATCCGGTCAGTAAAATCATCAGCAGCACGAGCCACGGGCAACCGTGGCTCGTGCCTTACCTGGGAGCGCGGACCCCGATCAGCCAGGATGGATGATCTCCTGAGTCCGCACGTGATTAAACTGTATGTCGGCCGATCGAGCAGGAAATCAAAAGAAGCTGCGCGAAAAGAATAAAGACTTTTCATCTGAAAGAAGCGAGCGATGATCGAGGGATTACAATCACAATTCGGCGTGCAAGGCGCCGTGAGCTTTTCGGCCGGCAATAACGGCCTGCCCAAAGTGACACTGACCCACCGGTCTGGCGCCGGCGCGGAGGTGTACCTGCACGGCGCGCATGTCACCTCCTGGAAGAACCCGAATGGTGACGAGCTGTTCTTCGTCAGCCGTGAATCGCATTTCGCGCCGGACAAGCCTATCCGCGGCGGCATCCCGGTCATCTTCCCGCAGTTCGGCGGCGGGCCGCTGCCGCAGCACGGCCTGGCGCGTATCAGCGACTGGACGCCGGCGCAAACCGGGGTGGGGGAGGACGGCACGGTCAATCTGCTCCTCCGGCTGACCGATTCCCCAGCCTCGCTGGCCATGTGGCCGCACCCCTTTGTCTTGGAGCTCAGTGTGCAGCTCCAGGAGGATAATCTCACCGTCACCTACCGCGCCCGCAACACCGGGCAGGAAGCTTTCGACTATTTCGCCGTGCTGCACACCTACTTCCGTGTGGCGGATATCCGCAAAACGGCGCTCTACGGCCTGCAAGGCATCACCTTCATCGATTCCTTGCGCGAGGATATCCGCGAGGTGGAAGCGCGCCCGGTGATCCGTTTCGCCGAAGAAACCGACCGTATTTACGTCAGCGCGCCGAATACGCTGTGCCTGAAAGATGAAGCGAGCAGCCGCACCGTCACCATCGAGAAGCGCAACATGCCAGACGTGGTAGTGTGGAACCCGTGGATCGCCAAAGCGCAGCGCATGCCCGACTTCGGCGATGACGAATATCAGTGGATGGTTTGCGTGGAGACCGGCAACATGGCCGCCCCGCGCGTGCTCCCCGCGGGCGACGAATGGTATGGTGAGACGACATTCTCCGTGAGTTGAACAAGCGGCGCCATCTGCCTGTGATAAGATGGCACTGCAGATATGCGGAAAGCCGGCGAAGCGGGTCAGGCCGTATGTAGTGAGTAGTAAGTAGTATTTTAGAGTTATTGATAATGTCATTGACTACTAACTACCAACTCCGCGGCCTTCCGCGTATTCGGAGACGAGGTGTGAAACCGGATGACGGAAGTGCCCGCGGAAATTATCGTCAGTGCCACGCCGAAGGACTTTGTCGGCATTGCGGCGGAGTGGATCGCCCATTGCGGCTCGCAGGCGGCCAGGGAGCGGAACGTCTTCACCATCGGACTCTCCGGTGGCTCGACGCCGCTGCCGGTGTTCGATCTGCTGGCACAGCCGGAATGGCAGGCGCGTCTGCCGTGGAAACAGACACAGGTCTTCTGGTGTGATGAGCGCTGCGTACCGCCGGAGAGTCCGGACAGCAACTACGGTCAAGCCTGGCAGCACCTGCTCTCAAAGGTAGATATCCCGCCGGAGCAGATTCACCGCATCGAGGGAGAAGATCCCGATCCGGACGCGGCCGCCGCGCGGTATGCCGCTCTTCTGCCGACGCGCTTCGATCTGCTGGTGCTGGGTATCGGCGATGATGGGCACACCGCGTCGCTGTTCCCCGGCTCCTCCGTGCTGTTCGAGCGCATCCGGAAAGCCGTGCATGTGGCCGATTCGCCGAAGCCGCCGCCTAACCGCATCACCATCACCCCGCCGGTTATCGAGACGGCACGGCGCCTGCTGATGCTGGCGGCGGGCATGGAGAAGGCGCATGCCGTCGCCCGCGCGCTGGCCAGTCCGTTCCCCATCGATGAAATCCCCGCCCGCCTCGCCCGCTGGGGCGCCTGGCTCCTCGACCGCTCTGCCGCGGCGGAGCTTCCCGAGAATATCTGCCGCTCCGGTGGTTCGTAGCCGCATACCTTTACATGGTGCAATACGAAATATGCCCGTATGAATCATCTTGCCTGTAGTCGCACCCTTTACGGGTGCGGTTGGGAAGGCCTTGATGAATCATAAAAACCATATTCGTAAGAGGGGGTTAGACGCTGGACAGCCTGCTTATCGTGCGTTAAACTATGTCAAACTGATCGGGAGTGAGATATTTCGCCATGACCATCCATGAAGCGTTGATGAAATTGCTGCGCAGCGAAGCGCTGACCTTTGACGAAGCCGCTGAGGTGATGAACATCATCATGGGTGGGGAGGCGACGCCCGCACAGATCGCCAGCCTGCTGACGGCATTACGCATGAAAGGCGAATCGGTGGAGGAGATCGCCGGCTTCGCCCGTGTGATGCGCGACAAGGCGGTGCGCATCCATCCCAAGCGCACGCCGTTGATCGACACCTGCGGCACCGGCGGCGACCGCCTGAAAACCTTCAACATCTCCACCGCGGCGGCGTTCGTGGTGGCGGGTGCGGGCGTGGCGGTGGCCAAGCACGGCAACCGTTCCATCACCAGCAAATCCGGTTCCGCGGACGTGCTGGAGGAGTTGGGCGTGAACCTGATCGTGTCGCCGGAGTGCGTGGAAGCATGCATCGAGCAGATCGGCATCGGCTTTCTCTTCGCGCAGCATTTCCACCCGGCCATGAAATATGCCGCCCCGGTGCGGCGTGAAATCGGCATCCGCACGGTCTTCAACATCCTCGGCCCGCTCACCAATCCCGCCGGCGCCGATTGCCAGGTTATCGGCGTCTACGATCCGGATCTGACCGCGCCGCTGGCCGAAGTGCTGGGGCTGCTCGGCTCCCGGCGCGCCTTCGTGGTGCACGGCATGGTCGGGCTGGACGAGTGGTCCACCGCCGGCGCCACGCGGGTGAGCGAATTGCGTGACGGTGAAGTGATCACCCGCTTCTACACCGCCGCCGATTTCGGCCTGAAGGAGGCCGCGCAGGACGATCTGCTGGGCGGCCCGCCGGTGGAAAATGCCGACACCATGCAGCGCATGTTCCGCGGCGAAGGCGGCCCCAAGCGGGATATCGTCTTGCTCAACGCCGCCGCCGCACTGGTCGCCACCGGCCATGCGCAAGACATCCCCGCCGGCCTGCAGCAAGCCGCCGTCTCCCTCGACTCCGGCGCCGCCCTCGAAAAACTGCAGGCGCTGCGCGAAATGACGCAAGCCGAAGCGAAAGTGAAAGCATAACTGGAGCGTGGGCGTCCCGCTGTGTCACGCTCCCTCACCCCCGACCCCTCTCCCACTGAGAGGGGAGAGCCTTTGTCTGTTAACGACTAATCGATCTGTTCCCAAACAAGAAGCTCCCCTCTCAGTGGGAGAGGGGCCGGGGGGGAGGGAGCGTGACACAGCGGGACGCCTGCGCTCCGGCTTGACTCTCTCCTCAACCCACGGGTAGAATATCCCGGTACGTTATGGCTAACCTTCACTTCAATATCGCTCGACAAGGCGGCGGCAGTGCGGCTGCACGCTTGCGGCATGCACAAAATTGCTTCCTGCTGGCCAGCAGCCGCATTGAGGACAGCAAATGGGATGACGCCCGCGACCTGCTGCTCCGTGCCCTGGCCTATCACTCCGAGCATGCCGACGCTCTGCGCGCCCTCGCCAATTTGGAATTCACCGCCGGCGACATTCCGCAAGCCCGCATCTACCTGGACCGGCTGCTCATGCTGTCGGGAGCGGTCGATGCGGAAACCTTCTTCGTGCAGGGGAACATCGAGCTGAGTGAAGGCAACCTGACCGACGCATTGACCTCCTACTGTCGTTCGGAGGAGATGGAAGGCAGCACGCCGGAGCTGGAGTTTAACAAAGGCCTGGCGCACTTGATGCTCGGGCATGGCGAGGAATCGGTGGCCATCTTCACCCGCCTGGTGGAAGAGCAGCCCACTAATGCGCGCGCCTGGGACGCCCTTGGCTGCTCGCTGCGGCTCGACAAGCACTACGATGAAGCCTCCACCGCCTTCCTGCAGGCGCTGCAGGTGGACCCGGAACAGAACGACACGCGCGACCACATGGCGCAGATGCTGCTGGAGATGGGCGACCCGCGGCGCGCCCGCCTGGTGCTGGAGGCGGCTCTCGCCATCGAGCCCGATCGCGCCAGCAGCCTTCACCTGTTGGGATTGTCCGACGCCACCGCGCAGGATTTCCCCGGCGCCATCGCCTGCTGGGAGGATCTGATCGCCCGCGGCGGCGCCTTGCCGGAGACCTACCACCTGCTGGCCAATGCGTATCTGCGCCTGAACGACCGCCCGCACGCCGTCACCGCGCTGCGAACGCTCATCGCGCTGGCGCCGAACCATTTGCCCGGCCACCTGCAACTGGCGCTGTTGTTGCTGGAACAGGGAGAGTTCGACCAGGGGTGGCGACACCTGGAGCAGGCGCGCGCCATCGATCCGCAAAATCCCGCGGTTGCCCAGTTGGTCAGTGTGGCCAACGCCATGCACCCACAGCGCGACAGCCGCGATATGTAACGCGTATTACCGCTCACGGCATGAATACGGTTATTTTCGGCAAACAAATTTGCGAAAAATTTTCAAAATTCCTCGAAACGGTTGTTTGCAAAGTATACCGGTTTGTGGTAGGATACGTTGATACCCGCTTTTGCGGTCCTTCCTGGAGGGCTCATTCACCAGGGCAGGCTCATGTTTTGAGGAGGCGATGATGGAAGAACTTACCAAGCGCCAGCAAGAAGTATTGGCTGGCATCCGTCTCATTTTCGCCGAGACTGGATATCCCCCCACCGTGCGCGAATTGGGCGAACGCCTGGGGCTGCGCTCGAGTTGCACGGTGCAGCGCCATCTGGAAGCGTTGGAGAAAAAGGGCTTCATCCGCCGCAATCCGACGAAAGCGCGCACCATTGAAATTACCCGCGGCCCCAAGCCCGTCTCCCGCTCCGCGGCTGACGGTGGCCTCATATCCCTGCCGATCCTCGGCACCGTGACGGCCGGCACGCCGATCCTGGCGGTGGAAAACATTGAAGATTCGCTGGCGCTGCCGAAATCGCTCGTCCCCGACAGCGAATGCTTCGTGCTGAAGGTCCGCGGCGACAGCATGATCAACGTCGGCCTCTATGATGGCGACCTGGCGGTAGTCAAGCGGCAGGACAGCGCCGACAACGGCGATATCGTGGTCGCCCTCATCGAAGACGAAGCGACCATCAAGCGGATCTACCGCGAAAGCGGCCGCGTTCGCCTGCAGCCGGAAAACTCGACCATGGAGCCGATCATCGTCGACGCCGTGGCGGTGCTGGGCAAAGTGGTGCTGGCCATCCACAAGCTCAACTGATCGTCATGTCAGATCCACCGTCCACTAATATAAAAGCGGTGGAATAGCGATTCTCAGTCTGGAAGGGTGCGCGAGCCCCGCTCGAGCATAGGTAAGCCTACTATGCTCGGACGGGGCTCGCGCGTCCTTCAGACTGAGAGTATGTCTGCGGGGCTGCCCCTGACAATGTGTTTAAAACGCCTGCAAAGTGGGTACACAGCAACTGAAACTTGTCCATCCCCACCGGTTCTAATAAACAAGCACTGCCCGTCATGGTCGCCCGCTATAGTCCGGCGCAAGGTTATTGACGGTCTCCTGCGAAACGAGTAGAGTGAGCGTAACCACCATTCAGTCACGGAGAGCTTTGGCGTGAGTCTGTCCATCGTCATTCCCGTCTACAACGAGGTTGAAAGCCTGCCGATCCTGCATGAGAAAATCCACGCGGCGCTTGATGCCGTCCCCGCGGATTGGGAGATCATTTACGTGGATGACGGCAGCAGCGATGGCAGCGTGGCGCTGCTGCACGAGTTGGCCGCCGGCGACCGCGCGCATACCAGCGTCATCCTCTTCCGCCGCAACTTCGGCCAGACCGCCGCCATGGCTGCCGGCTTCGAGCACGCGCGCGGCGACGTGGTGGTCCCCATGGACGCCGACCTGCAGAACGATCCGGCGGATATCCCCATGCTGGTGGCGAAGATGGACGAAGGCTACGAGGTGGTGAGCGGCTGGCGCAAGGCGCGCCAGGACGACATCGTCCGCAAAATCCCCTCCCGCATCGCCAACGGCATCATCGCGAAGGTGACCGGCGTCGCGCTGCACGATTACGGCTGCACGCTGAAGGTCTTCCGGCGCGATATCATTCAAAGTTTCCGCCTCTACGGCGAGATGCACCGTTTCATCCCCGTCTACGCGCGCGCCGCCGGCGCCCGCATCGCCGAGGTGCCGGTGCAGCACCACGCGCGGCAGTACGGCCAGGCGAAATACGGGTTGGGCCGCACGCTGAAGGTGATCATGGACCTGTTCACCGTGCGGCTGCTCACCGGCTTCACCACCAAGCCGATGTATCTGTTCGGTCGCCCTGGGCTGTATATGATGGGCCTCGGACTGCTCGCCGCCGTCGCCTCGCCTTTTCTGGGCTGGGGGTTCGGCACGGCGTCGGTCTTCTGGCCGCTGCTGACCATCGGCATCTTGCTGCTGGCCATGGGCTTCCAGTGCCTGCTCTTGGGCGGGTTGGCGGAGCTGATGATGCGCACCTATTTCGAGTCGCAGGATAAGCGGCCGTACGTGATCAAGTCGATGACCCAGGCTGACTGGAGCGGCGAATCCATCACTGCCGGCAGGAGCGAGGCATAACCATGACGGTCCCTTCAGTGGTTGGGAAGACCTGCCCCTACTGTCAAACGCCCATAAAATCTGATGCCGAAGTGGTGATCTGCAGTGATTGCGGGATGCCGCATCATCGCGACTGCTGGGGGGAAAGCCGGCAATGCACGACGTGCGGTTGCGCCGATACGCCGTCGGACGTGGTAGCCGAAGCAACTCCTTCCGAGCAACCAACGGCAGACGAAACGCTCCCCCTCGCCAAAAAATCATCCGGGTGGAAACTGGCGTTCAATATCGTCCTGATGCTCGGTCTGGTGGGAATCTTTGTCTGGCAGATCAAGTCAAACTGGAAGGATATAATCAACTACCCCTGGCACGATCTGCGCTGGGATTTGGCAATTGCGGCACTGCTCGTCCTGCTCCTCTGCTCGCTGCTGGATATCCTCATCTTCAACCGAGCGCTGAGCTGGTTTGCGGAGCCGTTGCCGTTTATCAAAGTCGTGCCGGTCTTTATCTGGTCCAACCTGGCGCGGTATATCCCCGGCAAGGTTGCCAGTCTGATCGCCCGTGCGGCTTTAGGGGTCGAGGCCGAGCGACCGGCGGTGCCGGTGCTCGCGGCCAGTGCACTGGAGTTGGCGTTGCGCATCGCATCCGCGCTCACGGTATTCGTGGTCTGCCTACCCGCCTGGGGACAGGTGGGCCGCACCGATAAAGCCACCGAGTCATTCTTCATCTCCGCATTGGTGATTATCGTCGCCGTGATGATCTGCGCCCACCCGAAGATCATGATGCCGGTGTTGAACTGGGGACTGAAAAAGATCAAGCAGCCGCCGATTGCCCATTCGCTGCGCTATCGCGACGTGCTCGGACTGGTGGGCATGGAGATCAGCCGCTGGGTGCTGATTGGCGTGTCCACCTTCCTGCTGGCCTGGGCGATTTATCCGCCGGCAAAAACGGCGATGCCGGCACTGATCGGGATGTCCAATGCCTCCTGGGCGGCCGGATTTCTCAGCATGACGCCCGGCGGTCTGGGCGTGTCGGAAGGCGTTCAGTACCTGGTGCTCTCGACGGCACTGCACTTCAAGCGGGAACTCGCCCTCGTGCTGCCACTCTCCGCCCGCGTGTGGAGCCTGGCGGCGGAAGGCCTGTGGGCCCTGGCCGCGCTACCGCTGTACGCCCGCTGGTCTCGCTCGAAACAGCAGTAACCCGCATTCCCGGAGGCTGCCATGTCACCGCACATCTCCGACAGCCACGCCGCTCTCGCCATCGCACGCGGGATGGAAGTCCGCCGCGAAGAATACCTGGACTACATCACCTTTACCGCCAACACGCGCCCGCTCTTTCGCGAGTTCCTCGGGCCGCTCCCCGGGGTGAAGGAGGAATGGGCGGCGCAAGGCGCCAGCCCCGCGGAGTTGAACCTGTCCGCCTTCCGCTTCCGCCAGCCACAGCATGGCTATGTGCCGGTGACGACCGGCTGGCTGGGCGGGATGCCGGAGGAGATCCTCGAGGAGACGGATGAATATATCATCGCCCGCGATGCCCGCGGCCGCCGGCTGAAGCTCTGTAAAGGCGTCGCCTCCATTCCGCTGCCCCTGGACTTCCCGGTGAAGACGATGGATGACTGGCTGCGCATCAAGCACCACTACGCCTTTTCCGAGGAGCGGCTGGCCGGCGACTGGGAGCAAGTTGCCCGCGAACATCGGGAGGCCGGCCGGGTGGTGACCGCGTGGATTCCCGGCGGCTTCGACGAACCGCGCGAGTTGATGGGCGACGAAGCGCTGTGCGTGGCGTATTACGAGCAGCCGGAGCTGGTGCATGATATGCTGGCCACCATCGGCGACACCGCCTTCGCCGTGCTTGAGCGCGTGACGGAGCGGGTGCCCATTGATGAGCTGAACGTGCACGAAGACCTGGCAGGCAAAAGCGGCCCGCTGCCCGGCCCAACCCAGGTGCGGGAGTTCATCGCGCCGTATTACCGCAATATTTGGGACCTGCTGCGCGCCCGCGGCGCCCGCGTCTTCAGCCAGGATTCCGACGGCAACGTGGAGGCCGTGATCCCCGCCTTCCTCGACGCCGGCGTCAATCTGATGCTCCCCATGGAGCCGGCCGCCGGCATGGACATCGTGAAGCTACGCGAGCAATACGGCACGCGGCTTGCATTTGGCGGCGGCATCGACAAGCATGTTCTCCGCCGGAGCAAGGAAGAGATCATCGCCGAGTTGGAATACAAAATTCCGCCCATGGTCCGCACCGGCGGCTGCCTGATAAGTCTCGATCACCGCATCCCCAACGGCACCCCGCTGGCGCACTACCGATTTTACATCGAGAAAGCGTGGGAGATCTTGGAGCGCGAGACGGCGCGTCAATAAGGATGAATGGAAGCTTGATAGAGTGAGCGGTGGAACTGAGATTCACAGTCTGGAAGGGTGCGAGAGCCCCGCACGAGTCTCGGTAAGCTCACCGGTCATCAGCGGGGCTCCCGCACCCTTCCAGACTGAGAATCTCAGTTCCACCGCTCACGCTATCAAGCTTCCAACCTTCTATTCTTCCGCCGTTTCACACTGGCCGGAAGCTGAAAAACGGGCTGCCATTGCGCGGCCGAAACCCCGGCGTGGCCATCGTCTGCCGCGCCGATGTCGCCGTGCGCTCCCACTCCGGCTCACTAATCTGCTTTTTGCGCGCCTCGATATCGGCGATATCATTTGAGAGGAATTCGGCGATCAGTGGGTAAAAATTCGAGTAGCGATTGCGTTGTTGCGGGCCACGGTGCAGGTCCCGCGCCCAGGCTTTACCCTCGCCGTAGCTGTTGACGGTCAGCAGGCGCGTGCCGGATTCAAGCTGGTAATAGCCCCGGACGAATTGGGGAAAGTGTAGAACCGCCACGCAATCCAGCTCGTTGGAATACGCGGCCACCAGCACTTCCGGTTGAACGTGCAGCACCAGCGCCGCGCGGCTGTCGCCTGATTGCAGATGCTGCGCCAGCACCGAATCAGGCGCGCTGGCGAGCCGCGCAAATAGCTTATCCAGGAATCCCATGTTATCCCGGAAGGCCTGGATTTTTTCCGGCGCCAGGCGAAGGTTGCCCGGGTGAGAAGCGGAAGTATTATGGGAGTTGGACATCGGTAATCCTCCCGACGTGATCGGTTATGTATCAAAATTCGTTTTCTGCGCGGGAAATTCCTGCAGTATCTATCGGAGGCATCATGCGCATTCTGTTTCTCGATCTCGACACGCTGCGGCCCGACCACCTGGGCTGCTACGGCTATCATCGCAATACCTCGCCGGCCATCGATGCCATCGCGCGCCAGGGCGTGCGTTTCGACCATTACCACTGCTCGGACGCCCCCTGCCTGCCCTCGCGCGCGGCGCTGACCACCGGGCGCTTCGGCATCCACACCGGCGTGGTCGGGCACGGCGGCACGGCGGCGGATATGCGGCTGACCGGCGCTGCCCGCGGCTTCAAGGATCCGTTGAGCCACGACTGCTTTGCCGGCGTGCTGCGGCGTGCGGGATTCCACACAGCCAGCATCAGCCCCTTCGCCGAGCGCCACTCCGCCTGGTGGTATTATGCCGGCTACAACGAGATCAATAACACCGGCCAGAGCGGCCTGGAATCCGCGGAGGAGATCACCCCTTCCGCGCTCGACTGGATCGGGCGGCATGCGGGGGAAGATAACTGGTTCCTGCACCTCAACTACTGGGACCCGCACACGCCGTACCGCGCGCCGGCGGAATTCGGCGACCCGTTCAAGGACGACCCGCTGCCGGCCTGGCTCACTGCCGAGAAGCTGGCCCACCACCGCACCCTCCCCGGCCCGCATGGCGCGCGCGAGATCAGTATGTATGACAACCGCCCCATGCCGCGCTTCCCGCGCCACCCGGGCGAGGTGAAGGACATGGAGGACCTGCGTGGCTTCTTCGACGGCTACGACTGCGGCATCCGCTACCTGGACGGCCACCTCGACCGCCTGTTCAATGCGCTGGCCGACCAGGGCGTGCTGGACGACCTGGCCATCATCATCAGCAGCGATCACGGCGAGAACCTGGGTGAGCTGGGCATGTATGCCGAGCATGGCACGGCCGATCAGATCACTACACGTATCCCGATGATCGTCCGCTGGCCCGGTTGCACGGCGGGGCATGTGGATACCGGTTTCCATTACAATCTGGACCTGCTGCCCACGCTGGCCGAGTTGTTCGGCCTGGAGGCGTCCCCGCGCTGGGATGGTCAGAGTTACGCGCCGGCCCTGCGGGGTGAGTCCTGCGGCCGCAACGAGCTGATCGTCAGCCAGTGCTGTCACACCTGCCAGCGCAGCGTGCGCTTCGGCCCCTGGCTCTACATGCGCACCTGGCACGATTTCTACCACCTCTTCCCGGACGAGATGCTCTACAATATCGAGCAAGACCCGCACGAAGAGCATAACCTGGCCGCATCGCGCCCCGACATCTGCCGGGAAGGCGCTGCCCGCCTGTTCGACTGGCACGATGCGATGATGCGCACCATGCCGGAGGGATATACGGTTGATCCCATGCAAACCGTGCTGGCGGAAGGCGGCCCGGAGCACGCGCGCGGCCAACTGCGCAACTATGTGGAATACCTGGAAACGACCGGCCGCGGTTATGCCGTGCCCGAGTTGAAACGGCGCCACCCCCGCGAGTTCAAGTGAGCCCGCGGGACGCCGACTCGTTAGGCGAGGTAATCTCTTGACACGCCATCAAAACACGCGGATAATAATACGTATGTTTGTTATATTAACTATCATCAACAATATCTTGGCCTGGTCGGTTTTAGCCGGCAACATGGTTTACCGGGGGAAATATCCTACCTATCATTTTGATGTTTTTTTCGCTCTTTCATGCTCAATAACCGGCATTCCGTTGCAATCACCCGGTTTGGCTGGCAGTCCATTGGTATCGCGTTTCATATGCTATAATAATGGTTATCTGCACGCCATCAGGGAGGAGATCACATGCCCGAGGAATTTCCCATCGCCGATCTCGGTGAGCTTGCGCACCTGCCGCGCATCGGCACCGATGAGGCGGGGAAGGGGGATTACTTCGGCGACCTGGTGGTGGCCGGCGTCTACCTGGACGTGCTGAGCGAGCTGAAGGCTGCCAGCATTGGCGTCAAGGACAGCAAAAAGCTCAGCGATGCGCGCGTGCTGGCGATGGCTCGCGAGATCAAGGAAGCATTTCCCCATGATATCGTGCGCATCTCGCCGGAGAAGTATAATGAGCTGTACGAGAAGATGGGCAACCTGAACCGCCTCCTCGCCAGGCGCACGCTCGGGTGATCGAGAACCTGATTGACAAGACCGGCGCCAAGCTGGTGGTCTCCGACCAGTTCGGCAGCGTCGAGGTGTTGCAAAACGCCATGATGCGCGCCGGCCGGCAGGTGCACCTGGTGCAGATCACCCAGGGCGAGCGCGACCTGGCGGTAGCCGCCGCCAGCATCCTCGCCCGCGCCACCTTCCTGCAGCGCCTGCAGGCGCTGTCAAAGGCAACCGGCGTCGAGCTGCCCAAAGGCGCCACCCACGTCCTGCCCGTCGGCCGGCGGCTCTATCAACAAGGCGGCCTGCCGCAGCTTCGCCAGGTGGCAAAGCTGCATTTCAAAACGACGGAGCAGATAACAAGCAGGTAATGTGGGAGCGCGGACCTCCGAGTCCGCGCGTGCAGACAATTCGCGGACTCGGAGGTCCGCGCTCCCATTACTCGGAGCCGATATTATGGCCGATCAATTGAATATCTTCGACGATCCGCAGCCGGCGGAATCTGAAGTCGCACGGCGCATCAACAAGCTCCGTGAAGAACTGGAACGGCACAATTACCTGTATTACGTGCAGGATGCGCCGGAGATCAGCGACGCGGAGTATGACCGGCTGTTCCGCGAGCTGCAGGGGCTGGAGCGCGAGCACACGGAACTCGTTACCCCGGACTCGCCCACCCAGCGCGTGGGGGCGGCGCCGGCCACCGAGTTCGGCGCCGTGCGGCATCGGGTGCCCATGCTCTCGCTGGACAACGCGTTCGGCCACGAAGAGTTCCTCGAGTTCGACCGCCGGGTGAAGCGCGGGTTGGGGCTGGAGCCGGACGCCGTGGTGGATTATGTCTGCGAGTTGAAAATCGACGGGCTGGCGATGTCGCTGACCTATGTTGACGGCGTGCTGGTGACCGGCGCCACGCGCGGCAACGGGGTGGAAGGCGAGGATATCACCGGCAACATCAAAACCGTCAAAGCCGTACCGCTGCGCCTGCGCCCGGGCTACGATTATTCCGGCGTCATCGAGGTCCGCGGCGAAGTGTATCTCTCTCGCGAAGAATTCGACCGCATCAACGCCGAGCGTGAGGAGCGCGACGAGCCGCCCTTCGCCAACCCGCGCAACGCCGCCGCCGGATCGTTACGCCAGCTCGATCCGCAGGTTACCGCCTCGCGCAAGCTGAGCATCTTCTGCTACGCGCTGGGTGAAACGGGCGATCTGACCTTCGACACCCACGGCGATCTCCTGCATTTCCTGCGCGACGCCGGCTTCCCGGTGAACCAAAACTTCCAGTTGGTGCACGGCGCCGACGATGTGCTGGCCTTCTGCGATCGCTGGGAGACGGAGCGGCACAAGCTTCCGTATGATACCGACGGCGTGGTGATCAAGGTCAACTCGCTGGAGGCGCAGGACACGCTGGGCTTCGTCTCGCGCAGCCCGCGTTGGGCCATCGCCTACAAATACGCCCCGGAGCAGGCGGAGACGGTGATCAACGACATCCTTGTACAGGTGGGCCGCACCGGCGCGCTCACCCCGGTGGCCATTATGGATCCGGTGCTGCTGGCCGGCTCGGTGGTCGCCCGCGCCACGCTGCATAATGAAGATGAGATCCGCCGCAAGGATATCCGCATCGGCGACCGCGTGATTATTCAGAAGGCGGGCGAGGTGATCCCGGAGGTGGTGCGCGTTATCACCGACGCGCGCGACGGCGACGAGCGCGAGTTCGAGATGCCCACCCACTGCCCGGTGTGCGGCTCCGAAGTGGTGAAGCCCGAGGGTGAAGCGGTGGCGCGCTGCAGCGGCATCGCCTGCCCGGCGCAGATTAAGCAGCACATCCGGCATTATGTCTCCCGCGGCGCGCTGGATATCCAGGGCATCGGCCCTGCGCTGATCGACCAACTAGTCGAAGCCGGCATGATCAGCGACCCGGCTGATCTCTACTCGCTCACCGTGGAGCAGCTCGAGAGCCTGGAGCGCATGGGCAAGAAATCGGCGCAGAATGCCGTCAATGCGATTCAGGCGGCGAAGGAGCCGACGCTGGGCCGGCTGATCTTCGGCTTCGGCATCCGCTACGTGGGCGAGACGGTGGCGGAACTGCTGGCCGCTCATTTCGGCAGCCTGGAGAAGCTGGCGGAGGCGTCGCTGGAGACGCTGCTCACTATCCCCGGCATCGGCCCGCAGATCGCCAACAGCGTGTTCATCTTCTTCCGGCAGGAGCAGACGCACGTGCTGCTGGAGAAGCTGCGCGCGGCCGGCGTCCACCCGCAAACCGCGCTGCCCGTCGGCGAGGGACCGTTCAGCGGCAAAACCTTTGTCTTCACCGGCACGCTTTCCGTCCCGCGCGAAGACGCGGAAGCGGAGGTCAAGGCATTGGGCGGTAAAGCGTCCTCCAGTGTCAGCAAAAATACTGATTTTGTTGTCATTGGAGAGAAAGCAGGATCAAAAGCGGACAAAGCCAGGGAGCTGGATGTGCGAATATTGACGGAGGAGGAGTTCAACGAGCTGTTGAAGGATGCAAAGGGATCGTCGTGAAACCACAGATTTCGCAGATTCATTGCTTTGTTGTGGTGTAGTGAAGATATTGCCGAGAAAATTATGGCAGTTTGCAGTCATACGATACCGTGAAGCGGAAAATCATTGTAATCTGCGCAATCTGCGGTTTCAAACTAAAGGAGAAAGGCTTGATTGCCATCACCGCGCGGTTGGACCAATACTGGGCCGAAGAGCTGGGCTGCGACCCGGCCGATCTGCATGACGGGGGCGTCACTGTGTGCGCACCGCGCCATCGCGAGGGACCGCGCTGGATGGGGTGGCTGGTGCCGCTCGAGTGCATCGTACTCGCTGATGCGCAGCCGGGCACCGGGGCGGTTTCCGTGACGCCGTACCTGGAAGACACGCTCCGCACCTTCCTGCTGACGGTGCATGAGTTAGGCGACTGCCTGCCGCCGGACGGCAAAGCGCTGGTGCGTTTCGCGCGCGATTTCCTGCCCACCGGCTACCCGAAGATCCACGCGATCCTGCTCTGCCACCCGGAAACCTTCCGCCCGTATCCGGAAGTGCTGCCGGTCGAGCTGCTGCGGAATGACGATTCCCAGGCGGACTGGTTCCGCTACCATTTCGACGGTCCGATCTACGTGGCGCGCGGCGAGCGGGGTGAGATCGCCTCCTGGGCAGCCATCAAGTGCAAGTCAGCCCATGTCTGGGAGATGGCGGTGGCCACCGAGGCGAATTACCGCAACCGCGGGCTGGCGCGCAGCGTGGTCAGCCGCGCCACCCGGGCCGCCCTGGAAGCGGGCAAGGTGCCGCTCTACCTGCATGACCTTAGCAACACCGCCTCCGCCCGCGTCTGCCGCGCGCTCGGTTACCAGTTCTACGGCCACGAGCTCACCTGCGAGTCCGGCCGCATCCCGCCAACCCCGCGCAAACCGATGGGATTCTAGCATTTTAGATTTGAGATTGGTATACTCAGCAACACATTTTGTCGGGGACTGTCCCCGAGCCTGGTGCCCGGTGGGAAGAAAACAAAACCACCGCAGGGACTGTCCCCCACGCAAGCTGAATAAGGAGGATACATGACCGACGAACCGATCACACCTGAAGAGCCCACCGAAACGACCGCGGAAGAGCCACAGGAGGAGCAGGGGCAGGCGCCGGAGATGCGCACCGAGGACGCCGTGCGCTTCGCCATCAATCTCTTCGCCGACCTGGCCTGGATCAACATGGGCATCCGCTCCAACCCGGCCACCAATGAGACGAAAACCGACCTGGGGCAGGCCCGCCTGGCCATCGACGCGCTGGGCGCCCTTGTGCAGCTCACCGAAGGCCGCTTCGACCCCCGCGAAGTGCGCGAAATGAACAACCTGATCTCCACGCTGCGGCTGAATTACGTGGAACGGGCGGCGAAATAGGAAGAAGTGGCTAGTGACTAGTGATTAGTGGCTAGTGTCCTGGCTAGTGAAAGGTCTTCATGAATCAGGAGAGCTTTCCTGATTCAGACCACTAGTCACTAGCCACTAATCACTAGTCACTCCGAAATCGATCTTCCACCGCACCTTCGTATTTTCTTTCCGCGTCAGCCGCAGCTCGGCGATGACGCCTTGCTGTTTGACGCCGCGGGTGAGGGGGCGGTAGCCGGCGGGGACGTAGACGCGGAGGATATACGGGTCACCGCCGACGACGTGGGCGACGCCGGAGAGGCGTTTACGGCCTTCCTCCCACTTGATCGCTTCCATGTCATCCGCGCCCTGGGTCAGGTGGCGGTTGGAGCCGACGAACTGCGGACGGTCGCCGATGGGCCAGTAGGTGATCACCTTGCTGGCGGTGGGCGGCACCTGCACGGAGAGGATGCCTTCGCCGTGGTGCAGCAGCTCCCCGGTGTGCGCGTCCAGGCAGAGCCACTCGCCGGTGGGCAAGCCCAGGCGGCCGGGGTTGAGCTGCACCAACTGTGGTTCCATCTCGTGCCAATTGAACAGCGCCACCACGTCCCACTCGCCGGCGGTGGGGTGCTGCACCTTCAGGTCGAAGATGCCGGGCTTGCCCTCCAGCGGGTAGAGTTCCATCGGGTGGATGTCCGCCACCGGGTAGATGCGCCGCAGCAGCTCCACGCGCTCCTCCGGCAGCTCATACATGCGGTCGCTGGCCATCAGCAATTGCCCGGTGATGCCCAGCAGCGTGGCCCAGAGCTGCGCCTGCGGGAAGGACAGCGGCTCGCGCACGCACACCACGTCGGGGTCGGTGTAGAAGGCGATGGTGTTAAGGAAGAGCCAACGCATGGTGGCATCGATGGACGCCTGCATCCCCACCCAGCTCAACACCACGTCGCCGCCGATGCGCACGCCGTCGCACAGCCCGCAGGACGCCCAGCCTTCCGCGCAATTGAGCAGGAAGCGGTTCGGCCCCATGATAGAGCGGATGGTCTGCAGCCCGCTGCGGTAGGCGCGGTCGCCATCCAGCGAGGGGTCGTCGAGCCGCGCGCGGTATTGCCCGTAAAAGCCGGGCATCATCCCCTGCGCGTCGATCTTCACGTAGTCGAAGTTCCAGTCCTTGCACAGCAGCGTGATGAGCCCGCGCAGGTATTCGAACCCCTCCGGTCCGGTGGGATCGATGTAGTACCGGCCGGCCCAGTCGTAGATCCGTTCCTCTTCCGGCAGCCAGTCGATGGGCTGCGGCTCCGCATGCTCGCCGGGCGAGGAGCCGTCCGCGCGGCGGACGAACAGCTCCGGGTTCTCGTGGTAGTAGTCGGTATCACTCTGCGTAAAGGGGATGCACCAGATACCCGGGCGCAGGCCGCGCGCGCGGATGTAATTGGAGACCCAGCGCATGCCCTGCGGGAAGTCGCGCTCGCTCACCTCGAACCAGTCGCGGTTGTTGCCGAAGCCGGTGCCGCGCCCTTGCCAGCCATCGTCGATCTGCACCCACTCGCAGCCGTATTGCTTCAAGTTCTCCGCCAGCCAGTCGGTATTCTTCACCACCTCCGCTTCGGTGATGTTCAGGTAGTAGTAATACCATGAGCACCAGCCGGCGGGCGGGCGCTGGAAGCGGCGGCGGTTGAGCGGCCGGTACCAGGGCAGGCTGCGGTGGATAGTGAGGTAATCATCCAGTGCGGTAATGGTCAACGGCCCGTCGCAGGTAATGGAGAAGGACTGCAGGTGGCCTTTCTTGACAATGGGCTTGATGAGCAGCCGGTCGGCGCTGAAGACCAGGGCGCGGTCGTGTACCGGGCTGTAGAGCGCATTGCAGAGGCCGCTGGAGGTCGGCCCGCAACCGAGCTGCACCACCTCGGTGTCACCGCCCGGCGCCACCCGGCAGGCGATGCCGTCGCGAAACCCGCGCACCTGCGCCTGCATGCCGCCCGCGTTCCGATAAAACCATCCCGAAGCCGTACGCTCGACCTGCACCTTGCCGGCCGCGCTCTCAATGCGAATCAGGGGACTGTCGATCACCGGGACACCTCCGGAGGATTGGTGGTTGTCTACAGGATAAACGCTTGATGACATAGCGTCAAATCTTAATATACAGGCATATCCAGCGTCACCCGTGACAGACGATCTTATCGCTCAGCCCGGCATTACTTCACATAACTGTCCACACCCGGTAAACTATTGCTATGGGGATGTAAGAACCGCCTGCACTAAAAGTACCGTTCAATCGTTAAGGGAAGCGATTGATCAGGCGAGCCTATGCGAAAACCAGGGCAAACCCCTGAAAGCTATACCCCGAAAAAGCCGGAGATTGCGAGCACGCTGCAAGAGCATATCGGAAATCTTCTGAAGGAGACGGTGACAATGGCAGATTTCCAATGTGCGGGTGATTTACCTTCCCCCGATGACCGTAGCCGCCAGCCATGCGACCGCCGGAAATTGCACACATGATGCAAAGGGAGGCTTAGGCTATGTCCAGCAAATCTACCGGCGTCATTCATGATATCGCACTTGCACACGGCTGCGCGCATCGCACGGACACCACGCCGGGCGACGGCGCGGAAAGCCGTAAGACGGTCACACGCTATTCGTTACGGGGTCTCTACACAGAAGAAAGCGGCGCGGTGCATGTCGGCATTACCGCCTCGTTCGCTGAACTCAAACGTTTATATGACACGACTGACGACCCGGCAGTCCGTGAGCTGTTGTTCAATGACGTGCGCGTTTGCACCCACTGCATCGATGACAAATGCACGACTGTGCTGATGGCCCCGGCCAGGACGCTCACGCTGCATGGGCAAAGCAAACAAGCCTGTTCCATGTGGGGACAATGGCTCAGACTGCCGGTGAACGATGACAATATCTCAGTGTGCGGCAAGATCGTGGAACGGTTCCTGTCCGACGCGGAGGCAAAGGCAGAACCGCATGCGGACCTGCAGGACAACGCGGTGACCTATACCATCGTGCCCAAGGATGTGTTCTACCTCGTCGGCTACCGGGACCGGCACACGGAGATCAGTCGGAAAGACGAGGAGATGGTCAACGCCTGGCTGCCGAAAATGCCGGCGCTGTGCGCGGCGCTCGGTGTGCCCGACGGGGGGCCCTATGCCGGGGCAACGGAGGGCTTCATCAACGGTTCGCAGTACGATTTCATCTTCGGCGTCCTGCTCGACCGCAGGCCTGACGCGGCGGGACTGCCCGAAGGCGTCGTTGTCCGGAAGATGCGGGCGGGCGAATGGGCGGTCTACAACTCATCACGGTCAGATTACCCATCGATCTGGCGGCACTACACGGACCAGTTTTACGGGCTGGAACAACGTGGATGGGACGCTGCGCGCATCCCGTTCGAGCTCTACGATGCCGACGGCAACTGGCGGGACGTGCATATCCCCGTGGACGCGGAGGCGCCGGCCGACGCCGGAAGAATTGTCCGTGAGGAACACCGTCCCGATTTTGTCGTGGCGGGATGGGAGGTGGTCGGTGAAGAAGACCACCCCGACTGGTACGACAACACCGGCATCGAAACGCGGCTGCGAGCACTGTTGAAGACGTCCGGCGCCATATCGTTCCGCTACTGCCTGCATGAATATTACGGCAAGCCCTTGCGCGATGCGCACGGGATCGTCGTTGATGACACGCTGGACATCCCGGATGATTTTCCGCGGAGAACGATCAAAGGCGGTCTGTGGCGCATTGTCACCCACCGGCATTTCAACGGCCATAACGGGGAGGGGTGTTGGGATTTCGGCGGGTTGTTCCTGGACCACCCCCGCGTCTTCGCGACGCCATGCCATAACGCGCGCGGCGGTTACGAGGAAACCTGGCTGCCGATGCGCAAGTGGGGCAGGCTGGTGTATGAACTCGTCGAACTCCCGCCGCTGACAGTGTTCGCCAAACTCGAAGATCCCCTTAACGGCCACACCGTGCCCGACGAGGAATTGCGCACCTATTACACGCTGCCCGGCAACGCCCATCCCGGCACGCTGATTGTGGGCTATACGCTGGCAGTGGTCAATAATATGCCGTTCTACGCGGCGCCGCTGGTCAAAGGGGTGATGGCTTCGGAGAACGCAACGCCTCCGGACGGTTTCGCGGCGCATATCCTTGACGGCGGCAAATTCGTGGAAATCACCGAGGTGAATCCCGACGGGTCGCCGTATCTGCGCGGAGAACCCGGCTGGGAGGTGGCGGGAATTGATTTCCCATTCCCGAACAAAGTCGTGCCGGAGTTTGCGCAGAACACGGACTACTCCCGCCACTGCCGCGTGCTCCAAACCGGCGGCGGCAAGTATTATGAGCTGTATGTGCCGATTGGGTGAGAGTATTTGGGTAACCGAAAGGAGCGTATGAAACCATGGGCGAATCGATGCGAAAACCGGCAAATTCAGTTATCGTTATCGCACTACGTCTGCTCTGCGTGAGCATCGTATTGCTCGTGTCACTGACCTGTGCCACCGCAGAAGGAGCACCCGCCGTGAACAAGCCAACCAGCGCCATATTGCCTAATCTTCGCCCGATGGTCAACTGGAACCTCGGGCAGAACTACCAGGTTAACGGTTACCTGCAGTTCCAGATGGAGTGCCTGGGTGAGAGCAAGGACTATGACTACTGGTTCTTCGCCGGCGTCAGCGGCGATATTTACACGCAAGTTTTCACCCCCGACCCCGCGAAGTTCTGCCAATCACTCTCGCACATCGCCTTCAGTCCGGAGTTAGCCAGCACGTGGTACGATGCCGTTGGTTATGATTTCACCATCGTCACGGAAGAGCAGTTCAACGCCGACCGGCAGCGTTATGTGGGCGAGTTGATGAAGTTTATCGACCGCGGTATCCCGGTCGTCGCCAAAGAGACCGCCAGCTCGACGCGCGGATGGGCTCAGGAGTATTCGGTGCTGGTAGGCTACGAGGACAAGGGTGGCCAACTCCTGTTCCTGGAGGGCGCCAGCACCGAGCCCTACAAAGTGGCGACGAACCGGAACGTCAGCTATCTGTTCATTCTCCCCGGCGTCAAGAAAAAGGCGCCACCGCTGGCCGACGTTTATCGTAAAGCCGTGCTGAATATCCCCGAGCTGCTCACCCGACCGCAGAAGGGCGATGTCTCCTTCGGCCGCGGAGCCTTTGAGGCCTGGGCCGACCACCTGCTGGCCGAGGACTACGCGGGCAAGACCGACAAGCAAATCGGCCTCTGGGAGGTTCATGGCACCTACGTCTGCATCCTCGCGACGAATGGCTCGTGCCGCACCTTCCTGGAGCGCGCCCAGAAACTCTGTCCCGACTTACCTTTCCTTGCCAATGTGGACAAGGAATACGCCGAGATGAGCCGGATCTGGTCAAAAGAGCTGGCCCCTACCGGCGGCTCCTTCGACATCACCTACGTGACGCTCCGGAACAAGGAGGCCAAGCGGCCTATCGCCGAGATCATCCGCCGCTGCACCACCAGCTGCGATCGGATCGTCGAGATCTACCGGGCAAACGGCTACGCTCCCGAGGCGCAACTGAAGCCGCAACCCCGTTAACTCCAAGACATCGCGCCTGTTCCGGGACAACTCCGGCTGTAGACTGGCGTTGTCCCGGACCGGTACAACCCCTGATAATTTAACCTTATGTTTGCTATTGCACCTATTGACATGATAGCAAACACCTGTATTAATATGGTTGGTATGGACTACGTATTTTGCGAAGGGCAACCAAGGAAAACACAGAGGAAAAGGAGGAGCGATATCATGCCATCGGGAATAATCGCGGGCGTCAAGCCGCTTGCACAGTTCATGGACGACGGTTCCTTCCTTCTGCCCGAGATACCGGCGGTTTACCGGGCTGTGCAGGCGCTGGGTTGCCCTGCGTGGGTGGATTACGACTACGTGTTGAGCGTATCGGGCGCGGCGGTCCGCCTCACGTGGCAGCAGGGATGGGCGGCCTATGATGGCCCGGCGAATCAGAGCGACCAGTTTTTTGACGGCGAGGAGTATACGGACGTCAAACTCGCTTTTGAGCGCCTCGGTGTCTCGTATACCCTTCGTCATGCCTCCGATATCGGCATTGAAACTGCAAAGCGTGAGATCACTGAGTCGATCGACCGCGGCGTTCCCGTGCTGCTGACCGACCGCTCAGTCTGCATACTCGGTTATGACGGCGACTCGCTACTCGGGATCTCCACGTTCGCTGACGGGAATACGCGCGAAGCTCCCCACGGCTATAACCGTTTCGACGACTGGCAGCGTGAGCTATCCGCTTATTTCATCATCGAGAGCAACGCGCCGCGTGAAATGGACAGGCGGCTCCTTGCCGATACGCTGGGGACGGCGGTCAAGCTCGCGACGACTGCACGCATCGGCAAACTCGGCGACACGGCGCTGGGAATATCGTCGTTTGACGCCCTCGCCGAGCAGCTGGTGTGGGACGAGAGCTTTGAGCCGCTCGAGCCTGGCAAGCGCTATGAAGGCAATATCAGCTTCCCCTATGACCGGCCGCAGGGCTATTACCGCGAGGACGGGGCACGCACGCTCGGGAGCCGCTTCTGGGATGGCTACTGCGACTTTTTGTGCATGCTCAATGGCTACGACAACTTCTCGCGGTTCCTGGAACGATACGCCGGCGTTGTGCCGGAGTGGCACGACAAGCTGCTCCAAGCGGCGAAAGACTACCACGCCGCCTGCGATTACTCCGGTAAGCTGTGGCAGTATGTGACGCCCGACGACAACGGCGTGGCGAAATTCAAGGACAAAGACGTCCGCTACGCGTTCGCCGCCCATATGCTCAGAGCGAAGGTGTATACGGTCAGGGCCGTTGAGACACTGCAACAACTGATATGACGAATACGCACCGGCGAGGACTGATCCGGCGAGCGCAGGGCGGGAGAAATGCGAGATTCAACAGATTCCCAATTATGGTTATCTCCAAGCTGTCCTTTGATGTTGTCGGATAAAGTCATCGGCGTATTTACGAACCCTGACAATATGTTGTACGGAGGGCAAACATGAATATTACTATCAAACCACTCACACCGGAGCTTTCTGCCGATTATTTTGATTTCTTTGAAAACCGAGCGTTCACGGACGATTCCCCATATCGGTGTTATTGCCAGATGTATCAAATGACCAAAGAGCAAGCGAAAGCGGCGTTCGACGATGCAGAGGGGCGAGATCCCGGCCGCGTCTCCCGAGAAGTCGCCGAGTGGCAGATTGATTCAGGCATGCTGTGTGGCTATCTGGCGTTCGTGGACGGTGTGGCCATCGGTTGGTGCAACGCAAACGACAAAGCGAATTTTCCCATCGAGTCGTGTACCGGCGCGCGTATCCACGCACCGGCTGAAAAGCGCGAAAAAGCCGTGGTCTGCTTCGAGATCGCCCCGGAATTTCGCGGAAAGGGCGTCGCTACCGCTCTCTTACGGCAGGTCGTGGCCGACGCGAAAGCCGAGGGCTGTATCGCCGTCGAGGGTTTCCCCGTCGTGCGCGGCGAACGATACGAATGGGATAGCGCCGGCCCTATTCGGCTGTATGAGAGCGTAGGGTTCACTAAAATAGCAGAACAGGATGAGGTTTGGGTGATGAGGAAAGAGTTGAAATAACAGCATGCGGGTGCTGGTAGGTCTCCATTAAGTAGGCGATTTTCTCGCTGGGTGACTATCACCCAGTCACGTAGCGTTATTTTATCAGAAAGGCTTTTGCAATGAGGACATTGCTCGAGAATGTGGTTCCGTATCCCATTGACTGTGAAATGCGGTTCGGGTCAGTCATAGCCGCGCTGTTAACGAGCCAGGATCAGAACCTTCCCGATGGGATGCAGACCTGTACCAGCCCCCACCGAAAGACTGGCGCTGCGGGAGTTGCGAGCGAATAAAGGATTAGAGAAACAAGCGCGTGTTATCGTCGCGGACATACTTGCACACTGGGAGGAATAGGAGAGTGAAGGGACAATCGTCCCTGCATCTCGATGAAAAAATTCGCTTGTGTGCAATGAGGGAATCTCGGAGGTGCAATGCAATGGCTGAGTATGAATACGGGCGCATCCGCACCCTGGCGCAGTGCCTGGCCAATGCCGGCATTGATACGGCCATCGCCGCGCAGATTCTCGCAGGCGGTGAGCAGATCCGTGCGAGCACCACGCCGGAGCGGAAAGCGGAATGGATGCGGCACGCCATGGAGCAGCATGGATGCGCTGCTCGATGCCGAGACCCGGCAGGATGTGCGGGAATCCTGCGCCTGCTGCCTGGGCGGGAAACGGTTGAAGATGAGCACCGCGATCGCCAAAGCATACCAGACGCTGGAGGAGCGGATCGCGGCCGCAAACAACACCCCGTTTGTCTTCGGGCACAGCGTCAGCCTGGAGGACGATGGCCGTGTCCTGGTCCGCTTTGCCCCGGATGATCTTGAGCAGTACCAGTGCGTCTGCCTGCGGAAGGCCGTGGAACCGATCTCCGCGACCTACTGTTATTGTTGCGGCGGGCATGTCAAGCACCACCTGCAGATCGCGCTCGGTCGGACACTCTCCTGCACGGTGCGCTCTTCGGCGCTCTGCAGCGGGGGAACACAACCGTGCACATTCCTGTTCGACATTCATGAATAGGTTAAAGGGAATCTTCGCAATGTATCATGCGAAAGAGCGCCTTGATAACCCTAGCATAAATGCATAGTCCGTGCGAATCGATACAAAACGTGGAAGGTCCATTTCCACGTTTTGCACTAGATCCGTTCCTCCAGCATCCGCCGGCTCTCGTCATCGAGGTCGTTGATGTCCGCGATGTCGTAGCGGTTGCCTTCGGTGTCGATCAGTGTCACGCGGTGGGGGAGGGGGCGCTGGATGTTTTCCTGCTGGCGGCGGACGTTGAACTTGATGGGGCCGCGATCGGTCTCCGCTTCCCAGATGGAGAAGTCGAACAGGTCGCGGCAGGAGATGATGCGCAGGATCTGCGGCACCAGGTAGCGGCGGTTCAGCTCTTCGCGGATGAGCGCCAGCGGCTCGTACGGCCAGCCGTGCAACTCGCGGATGATGCCGATCTCCTTATTATCCTTGTCCACCACCGACAGCCAGGCTTCCGGATCGCTGAGCGGGAAGAGGCGGTAGATGCCGACGTCCTTCCAGTCCTCCTCCGCCTGCGCGCGCAGCTGCAGTCGGTCGTTCGCGAACTGCCAGCAAAACAGCTCCGGCGTCACCCACCGGATCTCCTCCGGCGCCGGCTCCTGGACTTCGCTCTCGGTTGTCACTTTTTCTTCTGTCATCGATCCTGCCTCATACATAGAACGATACTCGCTTTAAAAGATTGAAAAGATGAATTATTGTTTTTTCAAATGATCTCATTTTAATCCGGCAAATCATTTCAATCATTTTTTAAGCGAATCCCGTTTTATGTATAGTTGCTATCGCTGTACCGCCTGCACTTTCGAGATCTCCTGGTACATCTGCACCAGGCGGTGGAATTCACCTTCTTCTTTGGCCAGCAGCTCGTCGTGGGTACCGATTTCGACGATTGCACCGTCTTTCAGCACAATCAGACGATTGGCGTTTTTCAGCGTGGAGAGGCGGTGGGCGATGGCGAAGGTGGTACGGCCTTTGATCAGTCGCGCGGTCGCCTCCTGGATCTGCTTCTCCGTCTCCACGTCGACGTGCGAAGTGGCCTCGTCGAGGATGAGGATGCGCGGGTTGTGCAGCACCGCGCGGGCGATGGCCAACCGCTGTTGCTCGCCGCCGGACAGGCCTTTGCCGCCTTCGCCGATCAGCGTCTCATACCCGTCCGGCTTGGCGCGGATGAAGTCGTGCGCGTTCGCCACCTTCGCCGCGCGGATGATCTCTTCTTTGGAGGCATCCGGCTTGGCGTAGGAGATATTGTCCGCCAGCGTGCCGCTGAAGAGGAAGGTGTTCTGCGGTACCAGGCCGATCTGCTGGCGCAGGTCCGCCACCTTCAAGTTGCGGATCGGCACGCCGTCGATGAGGATTTCGCCGTCGTTGACGTCGTAAAACCGGCAGAGCAGGTTGATGGTGGTGGACTTGCCGGCGCCGCTGTGCCCGACCAGCCCGATCATCTCGCCTTCCGCCACCTCGAAGCTGACGTGCTTCAACACCGGCCGATGCCGTTCGTAGCCGAAAAGCACGTCCTTGAAGGTGACCTTGCCGGCGATCTCCTTTAGCGGAACGGCGTCCTTCGCCTCGACCACGTCCGGCTCGGAGTCCAGCACTTCGAAGATGCGCTCGGCGGCGGTCAGCGAGCGGGTGCACCAATTAATGAGCATGGACATCCACTGCACCGGGCCGTAGAACATGGTGACATAGGAAATGAACACCAGCAGATCGCCCAGCGTGAACGGCTTGGTTTTCAGCATGCCCAGCACGGACAGGTTATGATCGTGAATGACGAAACGGCCGCCGATATACCAGACCAGCATCGAGCCGAGCATGACCAGCACCGAGATGCCGGAGAAGAGGAACGCCCAGGTCCATTCCGCCTTCACGCCGGCCTTCGCCAACTCGTCGCTCTGCTCGTTGAAGCGCGCCATCTCGCGCGGCTCCTGCGCGAAGGCGCGCACCACCCGCATGCCGTTCAACGTCTCGGTGAGGATGGCGTTGAGCCGGCCCCAGCGCGAGAAAAAGCGATTCATATAAAAGCGGATGCGTCGCCAGAATTTCCCGGAGAGGATGGCCACGATGGGCGCCGGCACCATCACGCACAGCGCGAGCATCCAGTTCATGTGAAAGAGCATGAAGCCGATGCCGAGGATGTTCAGCACGTTGATCGCCAGGTCCTGCGACCCCCAGATCAGGAACTGCTGCAGTTGCCCGGTATCCTGGTTCACGCGGGAGATGACCTGGCCCATCTGCCGCTTGTCGAAGAAGTTCAGCGACAGATACTGCAAGTGCTTGAAGAGCTGGATGCGCACGTCGTGGGTGATGCGGTTGCCGAGATAGGCGCTGAGCCAGCTCATCACCACGCCGATGATGCGGGTGAGGATGAGCACGGCGACCAGGATCAGGGCGAGTTTACCGAGCAGCACCAGCTTATCATGAATGGCGGCCGGCGAGAGCAGTTCCTTTTCCGGCAATTTCAGCGCATTATCGACCAGCGGTTTCTGCAGGTAGGGCGGAATCAGGCCGATGGCGGTGCTGAAGGTGGCCAGCAGCGTCAGCGAGATGGCCGTCATCCAGTGCGGGCGCAGGTAGTCGATCAGGCGCCGCAGCGTCTTGCCCCGTTCGGTGCAGAACGGGCAGACCTTGGTGCCCTTTTCCAGCGGCATGCCGCACTTCGGGCACTTCTGCGCCTCCTGCTCCGGCAGCTCTGCCTCCTCGCCTTTCAACCACTTTTCCAGCAGACCGGCGGCGGTAGCAAAGTCGGGGCTGCGGCGGTTGGTGAAGCGCAATAATTCGAGCGGCTTGCCGTCTTTCGTCACTTCCAGCGCGCCGCCGCCGACCAGGTTCGCCACCTTCGGCTCACTGATCTCGGAGAGCGGCAGGATGAAACGCTGCTCGATGCCGGCGCCGTTTTTGCTGAAGACCAGCACGTGCTGGTCGGTCACGATCAGCCACTCGTCGCCGAGCGCGCCGTCCGGATGCAGGTCGCCTTCCGCGCACAGCCGGATCGCTTCGTCGAGTTGAATTCCTGCGGGCAGTGTCGTATTCAGCATTTCCTGTGCTCCCTTTGCGCAGCAGCAGCAGCCTGGCCGAATCCCTTCCACGAGCAGTGGACAGTGCGGCAAAGTATCCTATCACCTTTCATTCGCTCCGACAAGCCGATTTTTGAAAGTGATAACTACTGATATCTCATGACGTTTTCGGCAAGATAAATATGCACCTGATCCGGGCATCATGCCATTTATTTGCCAAAGAGTATAAACGGAATGCGATACGCTTTTGCTAAAGGCTGCCGTCCGCTTTCCTGGTTAGAAGAGACAACCCCCGTGGTATAATAGAGAAAATGATTCAGGAAAACCGGGAAAGCAGGTGCAGCCATGCCGGTCATTATCTATCCGCCCAATCTACCACTGCACGAACGCGTGGTGTTTCACCGCCAGGATCAGGAAGGTCGCTGGGGTGCGCCCATCGCCTTCGTGCCGTTTCTGATCTTCACCGCGGTAGTCTATCTGCTGGGATTATGGGGGGTGTCGAACGCGCAATCCTGGGAGATCTTCAAAAATCTCGGCGCGGATAAGACGCAGTTGATCATGTCGTTGCTGCCGGCGATCATCCTGGTGGGCACCATCCTGATTTTCCCCCACATCTCATCGCCATTGTTCGCGTATAAGATGGCGCTGATGCAGGACGAATACGATCAGCAGATTCGCTGGAACCTGGCGGTGGTCTCGACGGCGCATATCTATTGCGGGCGGGAGGCACAGGTCGCGTGGGTCAACCTGCTGGAAACCCTTACCACCGAGGACCGCCAGCTCGCGCTGAGCTATATCAAGCGCGTCTGCAGCCGCCTGCAACAGATTCCGGTGCTCACCGCCCGCGACTGGCTCACCGCGTTGATCGTCTGCGTGGTGGCCTTCGTCATCAGCGTGGTGTTCCTGGTGCCGCCGGGGAAAGTGATTCACGCCGTCTTTCACAGCCTGACGCTGGCCATCGTCGTGCAGCTCTTCATGCTCTACCTGTATACCCAGCGCTGGCAACACATTCGCCGCCTGATGGAAACGCTGGATATCTTCGAAGAGCTGACCCCCTCGCGCAAGCAAGAGGACGCGCCGGTGCGGGAAGACGAAGTGACGCGCTGGACCAGGGAACAGGAAGAGCGCTTTACGCTGCGCACCGGAACCGGAGAGAAAAAATACGTTCCGCCGTCGCAAGCGGACGCGCCGCCGGTGCCGTGGGAAGAGTGAAGAAGCGGAGAAAAGAAGAAGAGTAAAAGAGAAGATATTATTTTTATGATAAGGAGACTGAAATGGTTGGGAAAATTACAAATCATCCTGAACTACTGGTGTTTCAACGGGGATTCACTGCAGCAATGTTAATTTACAAGTTGAGCAAGTCCTTTCCGAAAGAAGAGACTTATTCGCTGACAGATCAGATTCGGCGGTCATCACGCTCGGTGTGCACGAATATCGCGGAAGCGTAGAGGAAACGGAGATATGAAGCGGCATTCATCAGCAAGTTGAACGATGCAGAAGCTGAGGCTGCGGAGACACAGGTCTGGCTTGATTTCAGCGTGCAATGCGATTACATCACAGAAGATGACTACAACAGGCTCTATGCCGATTATACCGCCATTCTGGGGATGCTCACGAGCATGATCAATTCTCCAGAGAAATGGGTGATCTCAAAGAAAGCGCATATAAACCATTTATCGTCTTTTCTTCTTTTCCTCCTTTCTTCTCTTCTTCTCCCGTTCATGCGGATTGCGTCCGCTCGCCTCATCTGGTAGCATATCCCCGATATGACCTGGATTTCGGCACTGGCATGGATCGCGGGCTTGTGGCTTGCGGCCGGCATTGAGGCGGCGTGGGGTGGGGGGATGCCCGGGCCCTTGCTGCTGGTGGCGCTGGCGGCGGGGTTGTGGTCGGGTCCGCGAGTGGGTCTGCTGGTGGGCGCCGGCGCCGGGGTGTGCGACGCGGTGCTGTTCGGCGGGAATTTCATGGCGGCCGGTTTCATCGGCATGGCGTGCGGCGGCGCGGCCGGGCTGTTGACGCCCTGGCTGTCCAAACGGCATTTGCTGGTCGGGCTGGCCACCGCGCTGGTGTGTTCGTTCCTGGTCGGGCTGCTGCTCGGGTGGCCGCATCACCACCAGCTTGCCGGCGCCGCTCTGGCCGCACTCGGACGCGGCGGCGAGAATACCTTGTGGATGATGCCGATTTATGGTATCGTATTACTCGTATTTCGAGGTGAAAACACCTCAATGCGTGGGGAATAAGACAGGCAGAGCACGTTTATGAAAGAATTGCAGATCGTAACCTATCCGGACCCGGTGTTGCAGAAAAAAGCGTCACGCGTCGAGCGGGTGACGCCGGAGATCCGCGCCTTCACCGAGGAGATGCTGCACGCGATGCGCGAGGACCACGGCGTAGGCCTGGCCGCGCCGCAGGTAGGCGTGTCGCTGCGCATTATCGTAGTGGAAGCGAATGACAAGACGCATGTCCTGATCAACCCGCAGATCATCGCCAGCGAAGGCACGCAGACCGGCGCGGAGGGGTGCCTGAGCCTGCCGCGGCTGTACGCCGAGGTCACGCGCGCCTTCCGCGTGACGGTGACCGGCACGAACGCGCGCGGCAAAAAGGTCATCCTCAGCGGCGAAGGCTTGTGGGCGCGCGCCATGCAGCACGAGATCGACCATCTCGACGGCATCCTCTTCGTCGACCGCGCCATCCCCGATTCGTTCCACTGGGTCACCGGCGAGGAGGACGAGGAAGGCAACTACATCACCAAGCCCACCAGCCTGGAGGACGCGAAACGGTTTTTCGAGAAGCAGGTCCAGGTGCGGGCGTAGTTGTGAAGCAATGAGAGCTTCAGGGAACTGACCTCGAATCTCTGCCTGTTACTAAATCTTCCACCCGGCAGAGGGTCAGTCACCATGTCCAGGAAAGCTTTCCTATGCGCGGGAACTGACCCGCTAACGGGCTCTGGCTTCTTGTGGCCGGGCTTTAGGTTCGAGGTCAGTCCCCGAAGATCTTCGTTGTTTCATCACCTCATCATTCACCTGGCAGGTATGCCCCTCAATTTCAGCGAAAGTAACGCGTGAGGTTTTGCATGCGCATTTTGTTCTTCGGTACCAGTCCCTTCGCGCTGCCGGTGCTGCAGGGGCTGGTCGATCGTGGCGAGACGGTGGTGGGCGTGGTGACGCAGCCGGACCGGCCGGCGGGCCGCGGGGGCAAGTTGACGTCGCCGCCGGTGAAGGAGCTGGCAGCGGCACTGGGATTGCCGGTGCTGCAGCCGGAATCCTGCCGGACGCCGGAATTCCTGGCGACCGCACGCGACCTGGCGCCCGAGCTCAGCGTGGTGGTGGCCTACGGGCAATTCTTGCCGGATGCGCTGCTCGCGGTGCCTCCCCATGGTTCCGTGAACCTGCACGGCTCGCTGCTGCCGAAATTCCGCGGGGCGGCGCCCATTCAGCGCGCGATCATGGCCGGCGAAGAGCGCACCGGCGTCTGCCTGATGTGGATGGCGCGCGAGATGGATGCCGGCGATGTCATTGCCTGCGCCGAGACGCCGATTTTCCCGGAGGACACGGCCGGCACGCTGTCCGAGCGCTTAGCCGCATTGGCGGCGAAGCTGCTGATCGACTGGCTGCCGGCCCTGGCGCAGGACCAGGCGCCGCACCACCCGCAGGACCCATCGCAGGTCACCTTCGCCCCACCCATCCGTAAAGAGGAGCGCGAGATCGACTGGTCGCAACCGGCGGCCGTCATCTGGCGGCAGATCCGCGGCCTGGCGCCGGCGCCGTCCGCCGTTTCAACCTTCCGCGGGCAGCCGTTGAAGGTGCTTGCGGCGGAAATAGCAACAATCTCGCCCGGACGTGCAGGAGAACCCGGCGAGATCGTTGAAATCAATGTAACAGCCGGGCCGGTGGTGGCGACGGGACAGGGGTTCCTGCTGCTGCTGGCGCTGCATCCTGCCGGCAAACGCCCACTGTCCGCCGCCGAATTCCTTCGCGGATATCGGATCGCGACCGGTGAGCGATTCGGCAGTGCCGCAGCGGAATAATCGGCGGAAAACCATCGTCGTTCTGGTGTGTAAAATTGAATATCTTTCCGATAAAGCCGTTGCGTATGAAAAAAGCGCTCGGAAATATGCAATTCTTTGTCGGAAAGTGTTGTCAACCGGGCGAAGAATTGCTATCCTACCTACAGTTTACCCGGTGTGAGCGCTCCGGGTATCACACAGTGCCACTGTGACTCTTGTGAAGGAGACGAATCATGTCTGTTGACTTGCAGGCACTTGCCGACAACATTATCAAAGGCAAGAAGAACCCCGCTGTCGAGCTGACCCAGCAGGCCATTGCGGAAGGCATTGCCCCGCAGACCATTGTGAACAACGGTCTGATCGCCGGCATGGCCGTAGTGGGCGAGAAGTTCAAAAAGAACGAATTCTACGTTCCGGAAGTGCTGATTGCCGCCCGCGCGATGAAGGAGTGCATGGCTCTCCTCAAGCCGCTGATGGCCGATGCCGGCGTCAAGCCGGTGGGCACGGTTGTTATCGGCACCGTTAAGGGTGACTTGCATGACATCGGCAAGAACCTGGTAGCGATGATGCTGCAGGGGAACGGCTTCGACGTCGTGGACATGGGTGTGGACGTTTCGCCCGAGAAGTTCATCGACGCCATCAAAGAGAGCAAGGCTGAAGTGATCGCCCTGTCCGCCCTGCTGACCACCACCATGCCGGGCATGAAGCAGGTGATCGATGCGCTGGAAGCGGCGGGTATCCGCGGCAGCGTGAAGGTCATGATCGGCGGCGCGCCGGTGACCCAGAAGTTCAGCGACGAGATCGGCGCCGATGGTTATGCGCCGGATGCCGCGAGCGCGGTCGACCTGGCCAAAACCCTCAAGGGTGTGGCGGTCGCCTAATAACCCGCGCGGAGTCTTTTCCGTCTGACCCTCGTCTTCTCACGAAGGCGGGGGTCATCTTCGTCTCCTTGTCCCTGATTTGTTGCAAACTGCAATAATTTGGGTACATTATACGTAACTGAAAGGGACGAATCATGCTTGGACACCTGTTCTTTTTCGACTATACGATGGTGGTGCTGATTCCGGCGATCCTGCTGTCGCTGTATGCGCAGTGGAAGGTGAACAGCACCTTTGCGAAGTATTCCAAGGTGCCGAACCGGCGCGGGCTGACGGGCGCGGACGTGGCCACCGCTATCCTCAATGGCTACGGCACGTCGGCGGGCATCGAGCAAGGGAAATTCGCGGAGGCGAGGGGCGGACTGGCCGCGGTGCATGTCGAAGCTGTCGCCGGCACGCTGTCCGACCATTATGACCCGGGGGCGCGCGTGCTGCGCCTTTCCGAGCCGGTATACGGCAGCCGCAGCATTGCCGCGGTCAGCGTCGCCGCGCATGAGGCCGGCCACGCGTTGCAGCATGCGGTGCGTTATCCGTTTCTCGGCCTGCGGTCGATGACGGTACCGCTTGCGAATATCGGCAGCAATCTGGTGTGGCCGATCCTGATTATCGGGATGATCGCCGGGTCGAAGGTATTCATGGGCGCGTTGAATATCGCGATCCTGCTTTACCTGGGCGTGGTGGCCTTCACCATCATCACGCTGCCGGTCGAGTTCAACGCAAGCCGCCGCGCGCTGCGCGTGCTGGAGGAAGGCGGCTTCCTCGCGCAGGACGAGATGCCCGGCGCGCGTGCCGTGCTCAACGCCGCCGCGCTGACCTATGTGGCGGCGACCGTTTCCGCCGTGATGATGCTGCTGCGGCTGGTCCTACTGCGAAACATGTCCAGTCGGAACTAACGCAAAGATTGCCTGTATATCACGCGAAAGGCCGGGAGAATGCATTCTCCCGGCCTTTCGTTTCAGAGTGTGATGCCTGCGTTACTCGTAGACGGTCACCCTCACCGTGCGGCGTCCCCATTGCAGCGCCGCGCGGCGAGAAGAGAAGCAGACGTCGATCCGGTTCCCCTTAATGGCGCCGCCGACATCGCCAGCGATGGCGAGACCGTACCCCTCGACAAACACGCGCGAACCGAGCGGAATGATGCGCGGATCGACGGCAATGACGCCCTCTTTTGCGTGCAGGCCGATGGCGGTGTGGCCGCTGGCATATCGCCCGCAGCTAGCCGGGCCGGGATCATACGCGGTGGCGACCACGCGCAACACGCGTCCAGCACGTGAGGGCGCGGCGCCGCGGCGGACGATAGTGGGCGTGGGTTTCACCAGCACCCTTCGGCTCTGCGTCCACTGCACGCTGATCACTCCGTCTTTGCGCCAGATGCAACGCTTCTGCGTGCCGACGCCCGGCTTGCCTTGACTGATCACCACCGGTTTTGTCGTCATGCGGCGATCCCAGCGGGTGATGACCGGTGGGTCGATGGTGACCTTCTCATCGATGATCTCGAAGGTCACGCGCTCCACCTTCACCACGATCCCATCGGTCAGCACGGCGTCTACCGGCGGCGTGACCTTGTCGTGCGGATCCAGCACAATCTTCTCGTGCTCAAGCAGGCTTTTGACCGTGCCATCGCCGATGCTAAACTGCCGCTCATCCCCATCCACACGCAGTGTGACCTGCAGGAGGGGTTTCGAGGGCGTTGGTACATTTTGTGCTGGTAAGGTGAGGGAAAATCCGAAGGTCAGCAGTAAGGTAAATGCAAGGCTGATCCGTATGTGTGTTCGCCAGAAATGACGAACTTTTGACTGCACCGTTGTTCGGTGCGAGCCTCTCTGGCTCATCGCTACTCCCCCTTTCAGGGTCTTCGCGTGGTGCTGAGCGGGCTGCGATGTAAGCTGTGATGATGCTCCTAGTACTGGTACGACGTAAACGTAACTGTGACTGCTACGGGGGAATCCCCCGGTCAACCAATGACGTTGAAGTCTACCAGCAAGCTACAGGTCTGTCAACCCTTGTGAAAATGAGCACAAGGAACCATAACTATTACATTATCGGTATACTACATATATACTTTACCGCAGACGTTGCCGGAAGGCCTCTTCGATCCGGCGCAATTCGGCCGTGGTGGCGGCGGGAATCTTTGCTTCGACATCGGCGGCGACCAGTTCGGCCGCTTGCGCACGGGCCGTTTCCGCGAGCGGCTGTGGACAGCTTTCTCGCGGCTTGCGGTTGAGCACTGCCGGCTGATACAGGTGCTCGCGGAAATTGCACAGCGTGTCCTCGGTTTCGAGGTAGCACCCAGCGATGCCAACCTCGCGGATCAGATCGTACTGCATTGTCTCGTCATCCACGCGATACCCACGTTCAAAGTGACGGATATAGTCGATCATCTCGTTATCGATCACCAGTTGGGCCGGCGACATCGTCATCTCGGACTCCAACTGGCCCATGCCCCAGATTACGCCGACTCGCTCCCGGATGTGTGTCCCAAAACCGAACATTTTCTCCAGCCCAGCTTGCTCGTCTTCATAGACGGCCTCCGTGGAGACCCAGGAGCTGGACGGCAAGCGATAAAAGCGCCCCATGGCCGCGGAAGCGCGGGCAAAGAGGGCGTTTTCCGGCCCGCCAGTGACGGCGGTAGCGTGCCGCATGTCGAAGGTGTGCGCCAGGCCCAGGTTGTAAATCACCGGCCGTCCCGGCTCCAGCAGTTGGTTGACGATGATGCCGGCGAGGATTTCCACGTTGCCCACCACGATGGAGCCGGCGAGCGATACGGGACCGGTGACCCCGGCCATCGGCTCGCCGTTGATGGTGACGGGGATGCCGTGGCCGGCACTGCGGCGGAAGATCTCCAGCGCCAGGTGCGTCCAGCGCAGCGGGCCGTGCGCGGTGAAGCCCATGCTGAACCAGGGGCCGGGGAAGAGCGGCTTCATGGCGGCGATGGCCTCCATGCCGGTGGGGGAGAAGCAGAGCACGCGAATGTGTTTGCGGCAATTCTCGGCAATCACGCGCAGTCCGACGAAATCGCGGCAGGGCGGCGGCACGTCCGCCATGGCCATGCCTAGCACGCCCTGCACGTTGCGCAGATGATCGCAGAGACGCGCTACATCGGCCAGGTCGGCGGCAGTGGCGCCGCGCCGTTCCACGCCATCCCAGATATACATGCCCGGGTTGGTCCAGAATACGGGATCTGATTCGGGGGTGAGAGCCACGCTCGATCCATCGCGCGCGGCCAGTTCTACCGTCTGCGGCGCCAGCGCCAGGTATTCCCGCACCATCTCCGGCGGGAAGCGCACCTCCTGCGCGCCGGCGCCCGGACGTGCACCGGCGCGCAGCAGCAGGGCAACAATCTCGTCATGCTCCAGGCGCACGCCAACCTCGCCGAGTATGCGCAGGCTCGTGTCATGAATTCGTTTGGCATCTTCCGGGGACATTGCTCCTCACCTCCACTGTTACTCCGTTGCCGTTTCTGCTACAATTCGCCTGTTATGTATAGAATGGTTGTCGAAGGTCATTTCAGCGCGGCGCATGAAATCCGCGGGCACACCGGGCTCTGCTGCAAGCTGCACGGGCACAATTACCGCGTGGTCGTGCACCTGGCGGGCAGTGAGCTGGATCAACTCGGCATGCTCATCGATTACGGCGATGTCAAACATGCGCTGGGGCAGGTGCTGCAGCCGCTCGACCATGCTTACCTCAATGAGATGGACCCCTTCACCATCGTGAATCCGACCAGCGAGGAGATCGCCCGGGTGATCTACACCCGCCTGCGCGACACGCTGCTCACCACCGACGATCTGCGCCGGCGCGTCCGCCTGCAAGAAGTGGTCGTCTACGAAACCGAAAAACAAGGCGTCGGCTACGGAGAATAATTTATGCCGCTTTACGAATTCGAATGCCAGCAATGCCACGTCGTCTTTGAAGAACTTGTCCGCATGGGCAGCACCGGCGAAGGGCTGAATTGCCCGACGTGCGGCCATGAGAAGGTCGGCAAGAAGATGTCTACCTTCTACGGCCGCGCCAGCAGCGGCAACGGCTCGCATCACAGCGTGGGCGGCGGCTGTGGCGGCAACTGCGAAGGTTGCGACGGAAACTGCTCCTGCCATTCCCACTGATAGAGAATTCAACACCCCGGAGTTCTTCCCTTTGCGTCTTTGCGCCTTTGCGTGAAACATCGGATTTTAGTTTCTCGCAAAGGCGCAAAGACACAAAGAAAATAGTAACGTTACCGCCTTTCCGCATTTTTCATCAGAATTCAATCCCCGCATCATCATTCCTTAACCTGGTTCTGCGAGACTATACGCATCAACTTGTTAGGAAGGACACGCCCGCGTGCCGGCGAATCTACTGATATCTCGCCTTTCTACCGGGAGGATACCGGTGCAAGCCCTTGCGCGCATTGCCTTGCCGCTGCTCCTCATTTGGACACTCTCATGCCACGCCAGCCAGCTCACGGAGGCGTTCGCGCAGGACACGCGCGGGCAGGGGATGGCGGCGGTCGCCCTCGCACGGCAGGCGCTGGAATATTCCGTGCGAACACACGAGCCGCTGCCGGCGCCGAAGGAACTGCCGCCGCTGCTGCGGAAACGCGGCGCGGTCTTCGTCAGCAGCATGATCATCGGCAGCGGCGCCCCGCGTTGCTGCATGGGCACGCTGACCCCGCAGATGCCTACGCTGGCGGAGGAGATCATCAACAACGCCTACCTGGCTGCCGTTGCCGACAAGCGCTTCAAGCCGCTGCGCCCGGCCGATCTGAAAAGCCTGCGCGTCATTGTCTCCGTCATCGGCGAATGCACCCCGATTAACGATCTCTCCACCCTCGATCCGTTGCGCGACGGCCTGGCCGTGCGCGGGCCGCGCGAGACGGGGGTGGTGCTGCCCGGCGAAACGCAGAAGATCGAGACCATGCTCGCGTGGGGGCGTATCCGCGCGAAACTGTCACAAGATGCCCCCGCGGAATGCTTCCGGCTGGAGGCCGTCCGCTTTATGGAAGCTCCCGCGAAAGAGGAACACCATGCTCAGAAACGTTAGCCTTTTCCTGCTGCTGCTGTGCGCGCTGGCCACGCTGGCCGCGCCGGTCAAGCTCGATCCGCCAAACCTGACGCTGCAGGTCTACCAGCGCATCTTCCCGCCGCAGAAACCGCCTACCATGACGCTGGAGCTGTATAACCTGCGGTCGGCTACAATACGCATTTATCCGACGACGGTTGAGGCGCTGATCCCGAACGCCGCCGTGCTGGAAACCTCCAACGATCGCAAAAACCCGAACTCGGTGGCGGGGCGGCTGGCGCGGATGACGCTGTCGAAGCCGGTGAAAACGCTGCCGGTGTCGGTGAAGAAGTTTTACCCCAATCAGTGGAGCTACCCGCAGTTCAAGCTGCCGAAGCTGCCTTCCGGCGTCTATATCATCGAGGCGGCGGGCGGCGGAGTGACGAAACGCACCTGGCTGGCGGTTTCCTCGCAGGCGCTGCTGGTGAAGCGCTCGCCGGACGTGGTGACGGCGTGGCTGGTGAATTCGACCAGCGGCAAGCCCGTGCCTGGAGTAGCGTTGGCGCTCTACGACGCGAAGGGGAAGACGCAGACCTTACGCACCGGCGCGGACGGCCTGGCCACCTTCAAATCGCCGACGGCGAAGGGGCCGTTGTGGCTGGCCGCGAGCGGCAAGGAGCCGGCCTTTGCCCGCGCCTCCGCTCCTTCGGAAGAGAAGCCGTACCAGGTGTACCTGTATACCGACCGGCCGATTTACCGGCCTGGTCAGGTGGTGCATTTTCGCGGCACGGTGCGTGCGCTGACGCGTGGCGAGTATTCGCTGCCGAAGAACAAGGACGTGCATATTCAGATCAAGACGCGCGGTGACACGGTGATATACGACGAGGAACTGCCGCTGAATGCGTGGGGCAGTTTCGCGGGCGATTTCAACCTGGCGCCGGAGCCGCCGCTGGGAACCTACAGCCTGGAAGTGGCGATCGGCGATTATCGCGAATACGCCGGCTTCGAAGTGGAGGCTTACCGCAAGCCCGACTTCCAGGTGGCTGTCACTACGCCGGTCGAGCATGCCGTGGGCGGTGAGACGGCGCCGGTGACCATTTCCGCCGATTATTTCTTCGGCAGTCCGGTTGCGAAGGGCACGGTACATTATCAGGTCAGCTTCCAGCAGACCGGGGGAGGATATCTTCCGCCGCAGGTCCTCACTGTCGCCGGACTGGGGAGCGCCGCCATGACGGAGATCGAGGATGATTTTGATGGCGACGGCACATTGGATGCCAACGGCAAGCTGACCATTCAAGTACCCACCCGCCGTGTGCCGTTCGACCGCACGATGTTCGTACGAGCCACAGTAACCGACCTGTCACTGCGCTCACGCTCCGGGCAGGGAGGCATGCTGCTCACCTCCGCCACCTTCGGTTTATCGCTGGAGCCGGATAAATCGCAATACCAGCCGGGGCAGACGGCGAAGATCCTGGTCGACGCGCGCGATTACGATGGCAAGCCGGTGGCGACTGAGGTGACGGTCACGCTGATTGAATACCTGACCGATCGCGAGCACCGCCAATATGAGAAGCGGACGAAGCAAGCGGTCAAGACCGACCGCGATGGGCGCGGCGTCGCTTCCTTCACGCTCGTGCGTCCCGGGTCATACCGCATCGAAGCGCTGGCAGTGGATGCGCAGAAGAATCTCGTTTACGCGGAGACGGATATTTACGCCACCGAGCAGAAGCCGCAGCCGGCGTGGCCGATGCTGGAGATGCAGCTCGACAAGGACACATATGCGCCGGGCGAGACCGCGAAGCTGCGCATTCGCACCAATAAGATCGGCGCATCGGCGTTGCTGACCGTGGAGGGCGAGCGGCTGTACCTGACGCGGGTGATCCCACTGGCAAAGAAGGAATTTGCAGTAACGTTACCGATTGCGCGTGACTATTTTCGCGGAGTTAACCTGCGGTTAACTACCGTCGTCAACGGTGATACCTACCATGCCTACGCCCAGTTATACGTGCCGGCGGCCGACCGGAAGCTCACTATCAAGGTTACGTCTGATAAGCCGACCTATCAGCCCGGCGACACCGCCACCTTCACGGTGGAGACGCGCGACGCCGCCGGAAAACCGGTGCCCGCCGAGGTGGGGCTGGGCGTGGTGGATACCGCGCTATATGCCATCCGGCAGGATAACTCCGCCGACCCCTTCTCGGCGTTCTGGTATCTGCAGAACAACCGGGTGGAGACAGACTTCTCGCTGTCGGCAACCTATCCGGGCGGAGCGTTCCAGCATATTCCGCCGCAGCCAAAGCCGGAAGCAGCCGCCGACCAGGATACCGGCATTCGCGTGCGCAAGCAATTCGAGGATACCGCTTACTGGACGGCGTCGGTGCAGACCGGTCCGGACGGCACGGCAATCGTGTCCTTCATCATGCCGGACAACCTGACCACCTGGCGCGCCACCGCGCGGGCATTGACACTGCAGACGCAGGCGGGCCAGCAGCGGGAAGAAGTGATCGCGAAGCTGCCGCTGATGGCGCGGCTGATTCTGCCGCGTTTCTACATCAAGGATGACCAGGCCACCGCGGCGGCGCTGATTCATAACTACACCGGCGCCGACCGCGACGTGCGCGTGACGCTCACCGCGGAAGGCGCGCAGGTGCAGGATGAGCCCTCTAAGACGGTGCACATCCCCTCCGGCGGCATCGCGCGGGTGACGTGGAAGGTGGCGGTGGCCGGGATCACCGGCAACCCGGAAACCGACAGCGTGCGCTTGCTGGTGAGCGCCGACGGCGGGCCGGGCGCCACCGATGCCATGCAGAGCACCGTGCCCGTGCACCCGGACGGTGTGCGGCGGGTCGATGCGAAAGCCGGCATGGTCCAGAGCCAACCCGGCGGCATCCAGGCGATGACAAACATGACGGCGCCGCAGGAGGCCGTGCCCGGATCGGCAAAACTCGAGGTCACCCTCTCGCCGTCACTGGCCGGTCCGATCCTCGAGGCGCTGGATTACCTGGTTGGCTACCCCTACGGCTGTGCGGAGCAGACCATGGACCAGTTCCTGCCCGACATCATCGTGACGCGGGCGTTAAAGGAACTGGGCGCAGACCGGCCGACAGATCCGATGCTGCCGCGCTACGTGAATTTCGGCATCCAGAAGCTGCTGCGCTATCAGCATGAGGACGGCGGTTGGCACTGGTGGGAGTTCGATGAGAGCGATCTCTACATGACCGCCTATGTCGTGTATGGCCTGGCGATGGCGCGCGACGCGGGGTATCCGCTCGCTGCCGGACCGCTGCCGCGCGGGGTGAACTACCTGAACGAACAGATCAGCACGGAGGCGATCGAGCAGGGGGAGATCCAACCCGCGGAAGCCGTGTATTTGCTGTGGGCGCTGGCCTACGCCGACGTGTGGAATGATGAATCACTGAAACACGCCTTCGATGTCGGGCAGGCGCTAATCAAGGAGCAGGACAAGCTTGATACCTTCAGCCGCGCCAGTCTGGTGCTGGCGTTAAACCGCTTGAGCCGGGAGAAAGGCGCGCCGAAGGAATTTGCACAAACCGCGAGTGCAGTGGCCGCCGGGTTGGAGAAGGACGCAGTCATCACCGGCACCGCCAGCCACTGGACGGCCAACGCTGCCGGCGGCGGCTCCTGGCTGGACAGCGATGTGGAGGTAACCTCGCAAGTGCTGACGGCATTGCTGACCGTGAAGCCAGATAGCCCGCAGATCGTGCCCGCCGTGCGCTGGCTGATGGCGGCGCGGCAGGGGAAGGCGTGGAATTCGACGAAGGATACCGCTGCCGCCGTCCTTGCACTCACCGCGTACCTGCGGCAGGCGAAAGAGGCCGAGCCGAACGAGCAGGTGACCGTGAACGTGAACGGCAAGGAAGCCTGGAAGGGCACATTCGGTAAGGCGCAGGTCTTCACCGATCCGGTGAAAGTCGTCGTCCCCGCCGCCTCACTGCAGCCGGGTGAGAATGCTCTGAACATCATGCTGGACGGCGCCGGCAACCTGTATTGGACCGCCCGCATGAGTTACATCGTCCCGGTGGAGAAGACGGCGCCGCTGTCGCGCGGCATCACGGTGCGACGGCATTTCCAGGTGTCGGCGGAAGATCCGATCAACGCGGGCACGCAGCCGACCGGCAACATGATCAAGGTGACGGTGGAGGTCAACGCCGACCAGGATTACCGGTACGCCATGTTGAGCGAGCCGATCCCGGCCGGATGCGAGGTGATCACTGCGGAGGATCGCGATCGCGGATATGCGGACTGCGATTACCGAGAGGTATGGGATAACCGCATCCTCTTCTTCCTCGACTACCTGCCGAAGGGCGACTCCACCTTCAGCTACTGGCTGCAGACAGAATCGCCCGGCAACTTCAACATCCCGCCGACCACCGCCGAGTTGATGTACCTGCCGGAGGTGCGCGGCGACGGGCCGGCGGCGCATTTGAAGGTGGTAGAGGAGTAAAGCAATTCAGGTAAGGGGTGGAAAGGCGATTCTCAGTCTGGAAGGGTGCGCGAGCCCCGCTCGAATTCAGGGAAGCCTGCCAACTATCGGCGGGGCTCTCGCCTCCTTCCAGACTGTGAATGTGCCTTCCGACACTGGATTGGAGAAGATCTGATGAGAATCACTTTATTGATATTGCTGTGGGCGTTGATCCTCTCTGCGGCTTCAGCAGGTGAGGCACCGCAACCGGGCGCGTCACTGGTCGGGCTGCGGCTGTATGATATTTCCGGGAAGCGGCAGTCATTGGACGACGTGAAAACGCATTATGTGATCATCGTCTGGTGGGCGTTCTGGTGCGACACCTGGAAGAAGGCGCTGCCGGAGATTAGCGACCTGGCGGCGCGGCAGGATGAGCTGGACTGCACGGTGTGGACGGTGAGCATCGATGGCCGCTATACCGCGGAGATCAAGCCGCTGGTCGAGAAGGGGAAGATCAATTTTCCGGTGTTGCTCGACGACGGCACGTGGACGAAAAAACTGGGTCTGCGGCGCGTGCCGACGGTGATGATCCTGGACGAAAAGCGGCAGGTCGTCTACCTGCGCGAGGTGTATCCGGGGAACGATAAGCTGGAGAAGGCGCTGCGGGCCAGTAAATAATTCAACGAAATACCAATGTGCAACTAACCGTCCGACATGGAACAACAGGGTAAGTTTTAACCCTTGGAGGTGGTTAAATGCGCATATGCATCATCGGCCTGCTCGCCTTGATGGGCGTGGGCATGCTGGCCCGTCCCGCGATTGCCCAGGCAACGCTGGATACCGATACCAAAGTGCAAATCGTGACGATTATTGTCAACGAAGCGGAAAAAGCGATGGCCGCCGGGAAGCGGGACACGGCACGGTTTTACCTGCTCGGCGTGACGGAGATCGCCGATAAATTGAAGACGCGATTGCCGCAGGACGTGCTGGTGAAATATAACGCCGTGGCGAACGCCGCATGGCCGAACCCGCAGGAAAACATCGCGGATTTTCAAAAAACCCTCACCGAATATACGCCCAAGCTGACGAAATACAGCATGATGATGAATTTCATGCAGCCGCATGATAATATGAGCTTCGACCAATGGGCTCGTTATGTCATCGGCGCGCAGCAGATTACCAAGGAAGCGGAAGCCTGCGCTACCGCGTATGCCGCCAAGTCGCCGCTTTCAACGCTGTACCTGACGCCCGCCGCGGTGAATATGGGCGCCTACGCGCTGTTTCCGTCGCTGTTCAATATGCTGCTGGGTGAGACCTTCGCCAACCAATACGCCGCCAATGATATTCTGCCCAACGCGCTGAAGAAAAGCGATGAAGTGCTGGCGGGTATCTCACCGGATGAGAAGGACATCACCAGGCTGGAGCTGGCCGCCGGGCAGTTGCACGACTATGTCGGTTTCATTCAGGCCATCGACAAGGAGCATCCGCGCCTGAAGGAGCTGCAGGGGAAAGAGCAGGCGCTGGTCGACAAGGCGAAGGCGCTGTATGCGGCGCAAGTGAAATCCAACCGCTTGCCCGCTGATGCCTACAAAGGTGAAGACGGCGCGGGGCTGCGGGCGCAGATGCAGGCGCTGTATGCGAAGAAGTATCCGAAGGAAACGGTGCTGAAAGTGGTCATCACCGACAACAACTGGGCTGAATACGCCCAGGCCTGGTTTGAAGGCGACGTGGTCAAGGCCGGCATCTTCCGCTCGGTCGACGCCATGGTGGCCGTGGAGCGCGAGGACAAGCGCTGCTGGGTGTTCGCCGTGCGCTTCAGCCGCCAGTGGACCGGCACCGGCGACACCTTCAGCGACACCTATCTTTCCGGCATGCTGTGGAAAGATTACGAAATGCTGAAAGAGAATATCAAGTAGGGAGGAACCGGTCGGGGACTGACCTTGCAGCTAATGCGCGGCTAGAAGATAATCAAGTTCGTTGGAGGGTCAGTGCCCACGGGTAGGAAAGCCTCCCTATTCGTGGGGACTGACCCTCTAACGGGCTTGGTCATCTTCCAACCGGGCATCAGATTCGAGGTCAGTCCCCCGGTCGTCTTACCGGTCTTTTGCCAACCGGGCACGGGTGATGGCTTCTTCGCCGAAACGGGTTTTGATGGCATCCATTGTGGTCGCCAGCTTGCGGCGCTTTTCGTTGACCGGCTGGTCGAACAGGTTGAGCTGGCGGTCGGTGGCCGGGAGCAACGGGCCGGCGGTGACGCCGATCAGGCGGATCGGTCGCGTGGGGTTGACCTTGCGCAGCAGCTCGCAGGCGGCGCGGAAGAGGGGATCGGCGACGTCCACCGGATCGGTGAAGGTCATGGCGCGCGTCAGCGTGGTGAAGTTGTCATACCGCAGCTTCAACGTCACGCCGCGCGCCAGCAATTCATGCCGCCGCAGCCGCTCCGCCACCTCGTCCGATAATTCCAGTAATGTGCGCTCCAGCGCGCGCCGGTCGCCGATGTCAGCGGCGAAGGTGACTTCCCGGCCCAGTGATTTCGCTTGCCGCTCCGGCACCACCGGGCTGTCGTCAATGCCGTGCGCCAGCGCATACAGATCGCGGCCGGCCACGCCGAAGAATTGCTCGAGCAGCTTCGCGGGGAAATCCGCCAGCGCGCCGACTGTCTCAATGCCCAGCTCGCGCAACTTGCGCTCGGTGGCCTCGCCCACGCCACGCAATTGCCCGATGGAGAGCGGCGCCAGGAAGGCGGCTTTCTCACCAGGCGGCACCACCACCAGCCCGCCGGGCTTCTTCAGATCGGAAGCCATTTTGGCAATGGCCTTGCCGTTCGCCACACCGACGGAGCAACTCAATCCGGTCTTCTCCAGCACCTCCGCCTGGATCTCGCGGGCAGCCTGCTCCGGCGTGACGCCCTCGGGCAGCCAGTTGCTCAGGTCCAGGTACGCCTCATCCACCGACATCTGCTCCAGCAGCGGCGTGCGGCGGCCGAGGATGGCCATGATCTTTGACGAAATATCGGCGTAGCGGTCCATGCGTCCCGGCAGCACGATGGCCTGCGGGCATTGCCGCAGCGCTTGCGACATGGGCATGGCGGAATGCACGCCGAAGACGCGCGCTTCATATGACGCCGCGGAGACGACGCCGCGCGACACGCCCCCGCCGACGATGACCGGCTTCCCCCGCAGCTCGGGATTATCCAGCACCTCGACTGAGGCGAAAAAGGCGTCCATATCGACATGGATGATGATGCGATTCGGCAGCATAGCTGAACTATTCGCCGTCGAGACCGCTTCGCCTTTGTCGCGGTTGTGTATCCGGTCCTAATTTGTTAGATCACTCTATGCTGCTACTCAACCACCCGGGCGGGATGCTGATATCCTGGATATATTGCAACAGTTGTCACGTTTTGGTTAATGACGCATCACGAAATATCCGAATGCCATCGGGTTGTTAAAGGGTATAATACAGTGATGGCGAAAAAGATAGGGGATATCCCCGACCGCTTGATAACCACTGTGAGGTAGAAGCTTGAACGACGAATCTTGTGAACTCCGACCCGATGAAATGGTGACGACTCCGCCTTATGAGATCAATCCCGATGCTTTGCGGTTCATCCCGCTGGGCGGCATCGGCGAAATTGGCAAAAATATGTTCGCATATGAATATGACGGACAGATCCTGGTGGTCGATTGCGGGCTGCTCTTTCCGGAGGAAGAGATGCTCGGTATCGACCTGGTGATTCCGGATGTCACCTACCTGCTGGAGAATGCCGACCGCGTATTGGGCATCGTGCTGACCCATGGGCATGAAGACCACGTGGGAGCGCTGCCCTGGGTGCTGAACGAACTGAACGTGCCGGTGTGGGGCACGCGGCTGACGCTGGGCATGGTGCGCGCCAAACTGACCGAGCACACCTACCTGCCGCCGGTAACGTTAAACGAGATCGACCCGGACCAGCCGCTGCAGTTGGGGCCGTTCACCATTTCCTTCTTCCGCGTCACCCACAGCATTCCCGACGGGGTGGGGCTGGTCATCGAATGCCCGGCCGGGCGGGTGGTGCACACCGGCGACTTCAAATTCGATCAGAGCCCGCTGACCGGCCCGCGCACGGAAGTGCACAAGCTGGTGGCGGCAACCGCGAAGGGCGTGATCGCATTGATGTCGGATGTAACCAACGTCGAGCGCTCCGGGTGGGTGCCCTCCGAGCAGATCGTGGCGAACACGCTGGACGAACAGTTTGCCAACGCCGAACAGCGGGTGATTGTCGCCTGCTTCGCGTCGAATATCTCGCGCATGCAGGAAGTGCTGAACGTCTCCGCGCTCTACGACCGCCGGGTGTGCGTAATCGGGCGCAGCATGCGCGCCAACATGGAGATCGCCCGCGAGTTAGGGTTCATCCGCCTGCCAAACGACGACATCCTCGTCGAGCCGGAGCAGGTAAAGAAGATGAAACCGGAGGAGCTGACCGTGCTCACTACCGGCACCCAGGGTGAACCGCTCTCCGCGCTGCGGCTGATGTCAGCCGGCGAGCACAAATATATCAAGCTGGCGCCCGGCGATCTGGTCATCATCTCCGCCACTCCCATCCCCGGCAACGAGGACCTGGTCTACCGCACCATCAACCAGCTCTTCCGTACCGGCGCCGAGGTAGTCTACCATGGTCAGGATCAAATACACGTGTCCGGCCACGGCAACGAGGAGGAGCTGAAGATGATGCTCACCCTCACTTCGCCTCGCTTCCTGGTGCCCATGCACGGCGAGTACCGCCACCTGGTGCAGTACCGTAAAATGGCATGCAAAATGAGCTACTCGCCGGACCGCGTGTTCCTGCTCCATTCCGGCGACGTGCTGGAGATGACCATGCAGAGCGCGAAGGTGATCGGCCAAGTGGAGGCCGGTCGCGTGATGATCGACGGCCTTGGGGTAGGGGACATCGGCACGGTGGTATTGCGCGACCGCAAGCACCTGTCGCAGGACGGCATTCTCGTCGCAGTGGTGGGCATCGACTCGCAGACCGGTGAGATCGTTTCCGGTCCGGACATCGTCACCCGCGGTTTCATCTACGCGCAGGAAGCTGAGGAGACGATGGAGGACGCGCGCGAGGTGGTGCGGAAAACATTGGCGGGAATGAGCGTGGAAAGCAGCACGGATTGGGAGACGGTGAAAACCTCCATCCGCAGCGCGTTGAATAAATTCGTATACGAGCGGACAAAACGGCGACCCATGGTAATTCCGGTCATAATGGAGCTCTAAAATAATGTCGTATCTTTCGCTTCCCGTCGGGTATGTCGTGCCGGCAGGCGTGTTCATCGTGCTGCTGGCCGGCTTTTTCCTGTTCATTCACCTGAAGCGACTGAAAATGCGCCCATCCTGGGCGAGTTTCTTTACGCCCGGCGAGTGGGAGCGGTTCCTCGTCGCCGTCACGCGGGAGCTGACCGCGCGCCAGATTCCTTATCAATATGAAGACGGCGCGTTCCTGGTCGAGGTCGGCGGCAACGTGGTGCATGTCGGGTTGGGCAATCTGGCGCAGATCTGCCACCAGGCCGGCCGTGCCCGGTGGGAGGAGATCATCAAGCTGCATCTTGGCCAACTGGCAGATGCGCCGAACGAGGCAGGCACGGAGGAGCTGTTGCACGATTTCGAGAAGGTGAAGGACCAGCTCTTCATCCGGCTGATGTCGATGGACGTGCCCCGGCAGGACCTGGAAGTGGCGCGCAATGACATTCCCGGCACCATTGCCTACCTGGCCATCGACCTGCCGACCACCGTGCGCTCCATCTCGACGGGTGACGTGGACGGCTGGGGGAAAACGCCCGGGCAGCTCTACGAAATCGGTTTAAATAATGTACGGACCAAGTCGGTGATTCAGGACGCGCGCATTCCAGTGGAAGAGGGCATCGAATTCATCGGCGTGACGGGGGACGATTTCTTCGTCGCCTCGCACACGCTGTTGCTGCACGAGCACCCGGATTGGCTGGGGACATTCGGCGCACTGGTCATCATCCCCACCCGGCAGAGCTTCGTGGTCTATCCCATTAACGATCTGCACTTTACCAAGGCCATGCAATACCTGGCGGTGATGGCCACCGGGCTGGAAAAGGAAGGGCCGGGATCCATCACCAATCAGATTTACTGGTATAACGACGGCTGTTATGTGGATATCCCGTATGTGATCGAGAACAAGAAGGTAAGCGTCACGCCGCCGGCGGATTTCGTGGCGATGATGAACCGCATCGCGGAGGAGCAAGGCGCCGCGGCAGGGGAAAGATAACAAAAACGCCCGGGGAGATGATCCCCGGGCGCATGATAATCTGGTGGCAGCGACTGGATTCGGACCAGTGACCTAACGATTATGAGCCGTTTGCTCTACCACTGAGCTACGCTGCCATGCTGTTATAACCAGCGGATATTATATAGATCGTCAGGAGCCGTGTCAAGGTTGATTCCACCGCGAAAACAAAGAGGTATTGATGCTGGGAGCATTGATCTGGGTCAGCTGGAATCTGTTTCTCGCGGCGATTCCCGTCGCGCTGGCGTTTTGTATCAGAAGATTACAGAACGGGTCGCGACCTGGGCGCATGCTGGCATGGTTTGTCGGGTTTTTCTGGCTGATCTTTCTGCCGAATACCTGCTACCTGTTAACGGAGTGGCGGCATTTCCTGCATACCGTGGAAGGTCAGCAATTCTATACGCGATGGATCGCGTATGATGATAGCGAAGCGTTGGTGCAATTAATCCAGCGCAGTCTCTTCTTTTTCACATATAGCGCGCTGGGCATGGTCGCGTATGCGCTGGCTATTCGCCCGGTCTACCGGCTGCTGCGCGCTGCCAACCCGCAAAGCTGGCTGTGGGGCATCCCATTCTTTCCGCTCGTTTCACTGGGGGTGTATCTCGGTCTGGTGTTGCGCTTCAATACCTGGGACTTGCTGCACTCCCCCGGCAGAATCCTCGAGGCCAGTTGGCGTGCCATCAACCGGCCGGATCTCTTCGCCTTCATCCTAGCCTTCGGCGCGTTCCTCTGGCTGGCGTATTTTCTCCTCGATATCTGGATCGACGGCGCGAAGGCGCGCTGGCGAAGCATTACGGAGCGTTCAATGTCAGGCAGGTCACTTCCGGCGGGCAGTTCAGGCGAATGATGCCCGGGAAGGTCACGCCGATGCCGCGTGAGGTAAACAGTTGCATCTTCCCGATGCGGTACCACCCCATGGGATACTTGTGCCCCAGGTTCGGCGTCAGCAGCGCCCCGACCCACGGCAAGCGCACCTGCCCGCCATGCACGTGGCCGGATAACTGCAGGTCGACCGGCGCATTGGCGGCGACCGTTGCCACGTCCGGTTCGTGCACCAGCAGGATCACCGGTTCCCCGGACGGGATCGATTGCGTCGCTCTGGCAATATTCGGCTGGCCTTCCCAGGCGTCGTCCAGTCCGGCAATCCACAGGCGCGACTTGCCACGCCGAAAGGCCACCGCCTCATTGTTCAGCACGGTGATGCCAACCGACTGCAGCGCCCGTGTGATGGCGATAGGGTCGGTCCAGTAGTCATGGTTGCCCAGCACGGCAATGACGCCGTAGCGGGCGTGCAGGCCGGATAGCAGGCGGGCACAGTGCTCGATGCTGCCGGATCGGTTCACGTAATCGCCGGTCAGCAGCACCAGGTCAGGATGGAAGGCATTGGCCTGCTCCACGGCACGGCGGATGTGCGCATTGTTGAAAAATGACGGGCCGCAGTGCAGATCGCTCAACTGCACGACGCGCAGGCCGTCAAAGGCAGGCGCAAGACGGGGCAGCGTCACCTGGTATTTCGTGACCTGCAGCCGCGCCGGTTCCACGAAGATGCCGTCGATGAGCAGGATGGCGAACAACAGCAGCAGGATGCGGTTCCGGCGCGAGAACGGCCGGCGTGCGCGCGGTTGCGCCCGGGTTTCCGTCGTCATGACCACCATTTCCAGAAGTGATGCACCGGGCCATGCCCGCCGCCCAGCGGCCAGGCCTGCTCGATGGCGCCTTGCAGCCAGTCGATAGCCGCCTCCACCGCCGCCGGCAGCACCAAACCGCGCGCCAGCCCCGCGGCGATGGCGGAGGAGAGCGTGCAGCCGGTGCCGTGGGTGTTGACGGTATCCACACGGCGGTGGCGGAAGCGATAGGGTGTGCTCTCGCCGTGCACTAGCAGCAGATCCTCGATCTCCTCACCGCCGGCGTGCCCGCCCTTCACCAGCACCGCCCCTGGTCCCAGCGCCAGCAGCGCCCGGGCGGCTTCCCCGATGTCCTCGATCTGCGTGCGGTTCAGCAACCGCGCCGCTTCCGGCAGGTTGGGGGTGATTATTGTTGCCAAAGGCAACATATTATCAATCAATGCCTGTACCGCGTCGTCGCGCAGCAGGGCATCGCCGCTCTTCGCCAGCATCACCGTGTCCAGCACCACTGTCTGCATCTGATGCGCGCGCAGCTGATCCGCGACGGCGGCGATGATCTCCGCCGAGGAGAGCATGCCGATCTTCACCGCACCGAAGGGGATGTCCTCCAGCACCGCGTCGAGTTGGGCGGTTATGAACGGCAGGGGGACATCGTGGATGGCGCGCACGCCGCATGTGTTCTGCGCGGTAATGGCGGTGATCACGCTGGCACCGTAGACGCCCAGCGCGGCAAAGGTCTTCAAATCCGCCTGAATGCCCGCGCCGCCGCCGGAATCGCTGCCGGCAACCGTCAGCGCGCAAGGAAAACGAGTTTGCATGCCTCATCCTAACGCAAGAGGGTGGGGGAGGGCAAGTATGGCTCATACCTTTTCCAGGACAAACGCATATGAGCTGCCGTTGAAAGCGCTTTGTGATCGGGCAATCATCCATCCCGTTTCCGCGCTGAGGCGGCACACATCGGCAAATCGTGGCTTCAGCCATTCGAACCAGGGGCTGCAGCGCTCCTCATATTCGATGCGCAGCAGGAAGGTGCCGGGATATCGGCCGCACGCGGTGCATCGCAATATATGGGGAAGGTCATACCAGCGGGTGGATCGCAGATAATCGGTGCATTCCGCCAACACCCGTCCACCGGGCCGCAGCACCCGATGTAATCCCGCCAGCAGCACGCGCAACGCGTTGAAATTCCCGGCAATCCCGATGTTATTGCCGAAGAGTAACGCGGTATCAAATTCACTGTCCTCAAATGTCATTGCCAGCGCGTTCATCAGGCGGATATCATGCACCCCGCGCGCCCGGCACACCTCAACAGCCAGCGGAGATTTGTCTATTGCCACAACATTAATCGGGCGTTCCTGCAGGGCAAGCGTGTGCTGCCCGGCGCCGGCGCCAACGTCCAGCACGCGCCCGGTGGCCAGGTCCAGCAGTTCCCGCTGGTGCGCCGGCATCTGCTGATACGGCAGAAAATAATGGGCGCTCTCCTCACGCACCAGCACGCCGTCGTCGCGGCGAAGTGAGAACTCCGCCGGCAAGCCGTGCAGCCTGTCCAGCAGCACGCGGCCGAACAGGTCATCATCGAGGGGATAATCCGGACAACGCGCATTATTGACTTGGAATGTCCGATCTGTCACCAGGACTGCTCATTTCTTCAATTATTTCACCGATAAGATAATACCATAACCGCAGTGGTGGTTTCGATACGGCGCGAGCGCCGCGGAAAGATGCGAAAGGCTTTCGTGCCTACTCAACCACCGGACCGGATACCATCTCTCCGCTATTTTGTGGATCACGCACCGAGAGAGGGGACGAGTCAGGATATCGAGAGAAACAGGCAGGCGCTTACATGTCTAACGTCCGATAATATATCTTATGTTAAGTTTAGCGCTAAGTCGCTCCGGGTCGACTACACAGATGGTCGGAAAGGGCTAATGGTCAGCGAGAGATGGGCATGATCGTCGGTAACAGCGGCAGCAGGTCGCCCGGCGCGTCGATGATGGCCTCGGGATGACACGCCAGCAGCGATGCTCGCGTACGCAGCGACCAGCCAACGGCCACGGCGCGCATGCCGGCGGCGTGTGCGGCGATGATATCGTCGGGATTGTCGCCAATGTAGATCGCTTCTTGCGGCGACGCTTGCAACCGCTGCAGCCCCAGAATCAGCGGATCCGGCGCGGGTTTGAGGCGTTCCGTGTCTTCTTCAGTGATCACCACCGGGAAAAAGCCGCGGTAGCCGATGTCCTCGATAGTTTGCCGGCAAATGTCGTGCTTTTTGCTGGTCACCACGCCCAGTTTCATGCCGGCGTCCCGCAGCGCCTCCAGCATGGCGCGCACGCCGGGAAACTCCGCCAGCAGCGCCTCGTGGTTCAGCCGGTAGCGCTCGCGATAAAACGGCACGGCGCGCTCCAGGTCGATCGCCGGATGGAATAACCGCAACTGCCGCCGTAGCACCAGGCCCCAGTGCGGCAGCAGCTCCGCATGCGACCACGGGCGCCCGGTTTCATGCTCCAGCGTCTCCACCATCGAGCGTAGGATCACTTCATTGGTATCGACGATGGTGCCGTCGAGATCAAAAATGACGGTGTTGATTATGTTAAGCACTTATATATAACCTGCTCACCCATTCTTTCGCGCCACGTAGAAGATCCGCTCCGAACGGCGGCCGGCGGGCAGGAAGGAGTAGGCATCATACGCATCCAGGAACTCGAATCCGGCCTCGGTCAGGAAGCGGACCACGTCCTCGTGCCGGTGTGCGCGTTCCTTGTGCACTTCGCGGAACTGGCGGCCATCCGGCAGGTAAAACTGCATGTCCACGGTCGCCATGCGCGTGCGTTTATTGTAGCTCGCGGTCCAGACGTGCTTGACCTCGGCTTTTTCGTCCCACAGGTTGTCCTGCGAGAACAGGTTCTTCTCCAGCGCATATTCGCTGTTGAGATCGAAGATGAAGCCGCCGCCGGGCGCCAGGTGGCGATATACGCCGGCGAAGGCCTGCTGCAGCGCGTGGGCGGTGAGGATGTAATTCAGGCTGTCGAAGAGACTGACGGCCACATCGAAGACGCCCGGCAGCTCGAGGTTTGCCGCATCCTGGCAGAGGAAGGCGACATTCTTCACGCCGCGCTGCATCGCTTTCACCCGCGCGAGGTCGACCATGCGGGGGGCAATATCTACGCCGGTGACGTGATACCCCTCCTCCGCAAGCAGCAGCGCCACCGAGCCGGTGCCGGTGGCCAGATCGAGGATACGCTTGGGTTTCCAGCCATAGCGCTTGAAGAGCTTCTTGAGATACTGCACCCATTGCCGGTACGGTACCACCGACATGACTTCATCATAATAAGGGGCGATCGCGTCGAACTGATCGGCGAATTTGTCATCGTGATTCTGCATAACGCGTCAATAATACATGGAAGAGCGGAAGGTTGGAAGACTGGAAGAGTGGATTTTCAGCAGATCAGCCGGGTGAATGACTCGGCAGCAGTTGCGAACCGTCGAAACTGCCTTTAAAAGTGATGGCGCCGTCGTTGATAATGACTTCGCTGACGCGGCCGTTTTCCAGCGCCGGAGGCAACAGGCTTCCGGCAGGGAGCGAATACGATTCACCAACCGTGCCCACGGACTCCCCTCCCTGGGTACTCTCGTCGACTTGAAAAACCATCTTCCCCGTCGCATCCGGCACCAGCTTGCCGCGCAGGGTGAAGGGCAGGCGCTTGGTGGACGATTCCTCGGTCCCCTCCCCTGCCAGCGTGATGCCGCCTTGACGCGACAATGTCACCGTCGTGGTGTCCGGCAGCACCAGCAGATCATTGATTTTCATGGCACTCTGCTGGCGCAGCACCCGGGTCAGATCCTCGGCGGACAGCGTGATATCATAGCTGCCCTCGCCGACACTGGAGATCTTTTTGGCTTTGGTGTCGACGGTGACATCGTGGACCACCACATGCGCCGATTTCGCTTTGATATCGTGCGGGAGTTGCAGATCATTGCCGCTCACTTCGACTTCCGGCATGCGCATCGTGCCGCGCCCGATCTGCACGTCCCTGGTATTCTTGACTTCCAGATTCTCCGGATTGCTGATATACGGCCGGACGGATTTCTGCAACTGCTTCGTCATCTCCCGGTCGATGCGCCGATTGATCAGCGTCTTACCGCCCCAGTAGCCAACGAGAAGCACCAGGAGAATGACCGCAATGATAATCAGGCCTTTTTTCATCCGCCCTCCCGGGCTCAACGCACCCCGGTGATGCGGCCGGCGACGGTGGCCTTGCCGGCGTCCACGGTGATGTTGGAGATGTCGCTCTCGAACGGCCAGTCGGAGAAATTAATCACCGGATTCACCACCGACAGCGCCCCTTCGACCTGATTGCGGAAATTGAGCGGCAGCTTATCCACGGTGAATGTCGACAATTTATAATTCACTTGACCATTGAAATTCGACGGCATCAACTTGCCGCTGGCGGTCAGCGGGAAGCGCTTTTCACCCAGGAGCGGCACTTTCACGCCGATTTCGCCGTCGATGACGGCGATGCCCTTGCCAGCGAAGGTGACCTTCAGCGTTTCGAGCGGAATGCGCAACCCGGCCACCTTCATCCCGCGTTTCTGCAGATAGGCGGTGGCGGCATCGTCGGTCACGCTCAGTTTATAATAGCCGTCGCCGATGCCGCTGAAGTGGAAGGGCGGGCCGGCTACCGCCAGATCGTTGAGCACGATCTTCGCGGAAGCCAGATCCGGGCCATTCCGCAACGTCAAATTTTGTCCTTTGATAACAATCTGCGGCACCGTCGCGCGCCCGATGCCGGTAATCTTCACCGGTTTGGGCACGGAAATCTCCAGCAGATCGGGATTCGTCACCAGGTTGCGGCAGGACGTCTTCACGCCGTCGTTGATCATCTGCACGGCTTTGACTTGCCACCAAAGGTAGAGGCCGCCCAGGGCGACGGCCAGCACAATAAGGAAAGTAAACAGGCGTTTCATCCGGTCATCCTTTCGGCGTGGTCTGCGGTTCGTCGCGCTGGTCAATCGCGCGTTCTTCCGTGGTGGCGCTCATCGATTTTTTAAATTCGCGAATGCTTTCGCCGATGGAACGCGCCAGATCCGGCAGGCGCTTCGGCCCGAGGAGCAAAAATGCCAGGATGATGATCAAAATGATTTCCGGTGTCCCAAGGTTCATGGTTAACCTCCCGGCGCGGCCGCCGTCTGCTTCGTTCTATTGTACCCGATTTCCGGCCTGAGGGAATAGCCGCCTGGCGGCAGCCGGCCATCTGACATCCGCATTGTACCCGGATGAGCGGTCGGATATCTGCTTTCGGGCAACCGGGGTTGAAAATTATGCATAACGCTGTTGACAAGAAAATGGGGATTTTGTAATATATTGCCGTCACGTGCCGATGTGGCGGAATGGCAGACGCGCTTGGTTCAGGACCAAGTCCCGGATTCGGGGTGGAGGTTCGACTCCTCTCATCGGCACCATTTTCTACTCAAATGCCGCGCTTGGGTCAGACCAAGGCGCGGCGTTTTTGTTTGGTAGACGCACTTGGTTCATCTACCGCCTGCTCGTCTTTACCCGCTACTTGGAAAGCTGCAAGTGATCCCCCACCCTATCGACCCTGAACCCCGAGACGCTGCACGATTGTTGGGCAGATGAGACGACCGGGGATCACATATGATAGTAAGGCGGGTGAGTTGATCGATGCTCAATCGGCAATCGCCAGCACATCGATCCCCTTCGTCCCCCGCATGATGCGGGTGATGACGGAGCCGCGAATGATTTCTTCCAGGCGGCTGCGGACGGACTGGCCCATGACGATGAAAGTCGTCTGGTGCTCGACGGCAAATTCCACGATGGTGTCGGCGATGGAATCGCCTTCGAGCTCGATCATCTCGCCGCCGAGATTGCGGGTCAGCTCGTGGAACTCCTGCAGGCTGGCCTCCTCTTTCGGGGAGAGCAGCGAGCCCGGCAGCCGCACGTAGACCGTCCAGAAAATACCGTTGAAGCCACGAGCGATCTGGTAGCCGCGGCGGATGAGCTTGGCGGAGGTCACTTTTGGGGTCACGCACACCACCACGCGCTCCTGCGTGCGCCAGGCTTCTTCGATGTGCTCCTGCTCCATATATTGCCGGAGCTGCTCATCCACCTCTTCCGCGGTTTTACGCAGCGCCAGCTCGCGCAAGGCGGACAGGTTGCCCGGGCGGAAGAAATTCTGCAGGGCGGTGGGCACCTTGGCGAGGGCGTAGACATCGCCGCGCCGGAGGCGGTTGAGCAGTGCTGCCGGAGTCAGGTCAATCAGCACCACCTCGTCGGCGTCATCGACAATGGAATCGGGCAGCGTCTCCTGCATGCGCACGCCGGTGATCTGGAATACGGTGTCATTCAGGCTCTCCAGGTGCTGCACGTTGAGGGTGGAGATGACGTTGATGCCCGCGGCGAGGATCTCCAGCACGCTCTGCCAGCGCTTGGCATGCCGGGTGCCGGGAATGTTGGTGTGGGCGAGCTCATCCACCAACGCCCATTCCGGGTGGCGCGCGATGACGGCGGCGGTGTCCATCTCCTCGAAGACGGCGCCGCGGTATTCGATCCGCTTGCGGGGGATATATTCCAGCCCTTCGATGAGCCGCGCCACTTCGATCCGCCCGTGGGTCTCCACCAGACCGACTACAACATCTTCCCCACGGTTGACGCGCCGGTGCGCCTCGGCGAGCATGGTATATGTTTTGCCGACGCCCGGCGCGTAGCCGAGGAAGATTTTATGGCATCCCCGCTGGTGATAGCTGAAAGGTTGTGCTTCCGTCATTGTGCCGGCCGCCTTTGCGCTTCATCGAGTGCCCGGTTCAATTGTAACACGTTGACTCGCTGCTCGCCGAGGATGCCGAGTTGGCGATGGGTGATGTGACGCCGGACCAATTCTCGCAGGGCATTTTCTCCCATCCCGCGGGTACGTGCCACACGCGGCACCTGCGCGTAGGCGTCGGCAGGGGTAATATCGGGGTCAAGGCCACTCCCGGATGCGGTGACCATATCGACCGGCACCTCGCGCAGGCTGGGATTTTCACCGCGCACTTGATCGGCATCCTTCGCCACGCGGTCGTGCAGGATCTTGCTGGTCGGCCCCAGGTTGGACCCGCCGGAAGCCAGTGGGTCATACCCCTTCCCAGCAGCCGAGGGGCGTGGGTGAAAATACCCGGCGCCGGTGAAGTTTTGCCTAATCAGCGTCGATCCGCGCACCGCGCCGCCCTCGTGGATCAGGCTGCCATTCGCCTGGCGATGAAAGATGATCTGCCCCAGACCCATGATCACCAGCGGGTAGATGATGCCCAGCAGCAGGATGGTTAATAATGCCATGCGTAAAGCGGTATTTACATAACGAAGCATGATTGTCTCCTATCTCTGCTCAGGGACTGTCCCGAGCCCGCAGGACCGGCAGCGATCGCCTTCCTCAATCTCCGCTTTAATAACCACGGGACTGTCCCCCCACATCGCGATGGGCTTGCCTTGCGTACGAGGGGGGACAGTCCCGTGGTTATTGAGCGGAAATTGAGGAAGGCGACCGGCACTGGTCCCGCGGGCTCGGGACAGTCCCTCAGTATAGACACTCGCCACTCGCCACTCACCACTCGCCACTCCTCTCAATCCGCCAGGTGCAGTGCCACCAGCAGCAGGTCGATGAGCTTCAGCCCGATGAAGGGCGCGATGATGCCGCCCAGGCCGTAGATCAGCAGGTTCGAGCGCAGCAGCGCCGCGGCGCCGACCGGGCGGTATTTCACCCCGCGGAGCGCCAGCGGGATGAGGATGACGATGATCAGCGCGTTGAAGATGATCGCCGAGAGGATAGCGCTGTGCGGCGAATGCAAGTGCATGATGTTCAACGCATTTAACTGCGGGTAAGTCGTGACGAAGATGGCGGGGATGATGGCGAAATACTTAGCCACATCGTTGGCGATGCTGAAGGTGGTCAGCGAGCCGCGCGTCATCAGCAGTTGCTTGCCGATCTCCACTATCTCGATGAGCTTGGTCGGGTTGGAGTCCAGGTCCACCATGTTGCCGGCTTCCTTGGCGGCCATGGTACCGGTGTTCATCGCCACGCCGACATCCGCTTGTGCGAGGGCGGGGGCGTCATTGGTGCCGTCGCCCGCCATCGCCACCAGCTTGCCCTGCCGTTGCTCGTTGCGGATCAGCTCCAGCTTCGTTTCCGGAGTCGCCTGCGCCAGGAAATCATCCACGCCCGCTTCTTTGGCGATGAAGGCGGCGGTCAGCGGGTTGTCGCCGGTGATCATCACCGTGCGAATGCCCATCGCGCGCAACTGGTCGAAGCGCTCGCGGATGCCGCCTTTGACGATATCCTTCAGGTAGATCACCCCGAGGATTTTGTCGTTCGCGGCCACCACCAGCGGCGTACCCCCCGCCCCGGAGACGCGCTTGACCAATGCATCCAGTTCGGGCGGGATGGTGCCGTCCTGCTCCCGTACCCAGCCGATCACTGCGTCGGCGGCGCCTTTGCGGATGCGCCGGCCTTGCCAGTCGATGCCGCTCATGCGCGTGGAAGCGGTGAAGGGGACGAAGGCGGCTTCCTCATGCGTCAGGTGGCGGTCGCGGAAGCCGAACCCCTTGGCGAGTACCACAATAGAGCGTCCCTCCGGCGTCTCGTCGCTCAGCGAGGAGAGCTGGGCGGCATCCGCCACCTCCGTCTCAGTGACGCCCGGTACCGGGAGAAATTCCACCGCCTGCCGGTTGCCCAGCGTGATGGTGCCGGTCTTGTCCAGCAGCAGCGTATCCACATCGCCGGCCGCCTCCACCGCGCGTCCGGACATCGCCAGTATGTTTTTACGGATCAGCCGGTCCATGCCCGCGATGCCGATGGCGGAGAGCAGTCCGCCGATGG
>Ga0172369_10000188_pt1 | contig 88996 bp, 78 predicted proteins | sample LakKiv25m_FD_114539 | JGI IMG/M metagenome (GOLD analysis project Ga0172369, IMG submission 114539) | Freshwater microbial communities from Kabuno Bay, South-Kivu, Congo - kab_022012_11.25m | ecosystem: Environmental > Aquatic > Freshwater > Lake | place: Democratic Republic of the Congo... | reverse complement strand
GCCTGTGGCCGTCGCCGCCCTGCTGGGTTCGTTGCTGTTGGCGTGGCAGGGACTGCGCACGCTGTTCATCGGCGTTCCAGGCGAAGAACAGCGTGCGCAGTCCCTGCCACGCCAACAGCAACGAACCCAGCAGGGCGGCGACGGCCACAGGCGGCGACACGTAGCAGAGCGTCAGCGCCGCGCGAACCATGCGCCAGTGGCGACCGGCGGTCGCCGAAAGCGCGTCCTTCAAAACCCCATCCGCTGGAGCGCGGCGCGGTTGTGCAGCGCTGGCTCGCACGTCGGGCACCGCTGCGCTGCTTGGGCAAACGCGCTGGCCGCTGCAGGCAGATCTCCCAGCTTGAGGTGCGCAATCCCAAGGTTCTGCCACGCGGACCAGCCGGCACCGCGCACCGTCAGCGCGGCCAGCAGATCGCGCGCTGCCGCAGCCTGACCCGCGACGAGCTGAGCCACGGCCCAGACTTCTGTGGCCCGCGCGTCTGCCGGGGCGCGCTGTGCTGCCTCGCCAGCCGCCTGCAACGCCTGATCGGCGCGTCCCAGCTGCACGGCCGCTTCGCCTCGCAACGTCAGCACCAATACGTCAGAATCCGCTGCGTCGAGTCCCGCAAGCGCCGCTGTCGCCGCTGGCCAATCACCGCGGTCGCGTGCCAGCACGGCCTCCAGCAGCGCGCGATGCTTGCCCTGCGGCGCCTGCGCCGTAGCCGCAGCGGCAGTGGCCACATCTCCCGCGTTCCACGCGACAACCGCACGCAGCACCGGCGAACCGCCTTGCGTCGTAGTGCATTTCGCCGCCTCGGCCCAACGACTCTCGGCAGCCAGCACAGCGCGCCGCGAATCTTCCAAGGCGGCCACGACGTCCGCCGGCGTGTCTGCGCCAGGAACCCGCGCCGCATCGATGCGTTGCCGCGCCAGCTTCACGTCGCCCAACCACAGTGCCCACTGCGCGGCAAACGCCGCCACTTCCGGCTCGCCGGCGTTGGATTTCAACGTCTTGTCCAGAAGCAGCGTGGCCTCTTCGCGGCGATCGGGCTGCAGCGCGATCAGGCGGACGCGGTTGAGCGCAGCGCCGGCCAGCTTGCCGTTGCGGGACGTGGCGTCGGCATACTCGCGCAACGCCGCCTGATGATTACCATTTTCCTCAGCTTGCCAGCCCTGCCGCCAAGCCAGCACCGCGCGCGACGTCGTGCAACCACCCAGCGCCAGCAGCCCAGTCGCCAGCAAACCAATGGTCGCGCAAAGGCTTTTCATCTAGGGCTTGGAAGCAAGCACGCGCAGGCGCGTCGTCGCCAGATCGACGTTGTGCTTCTTGACCTGCCACGCCATCGTGGAGACGTCTTCCTTGGTCGCCGCCAGCGCCGCCGAGGCCGAGTCGAGCAGCGACTGCGCCGCCGTCGCGTCGATTTCCTGCCACGCTTCGCACAGTTCCGTCGTGATCGTCACCTGCTCGCCGCCCACCACATGGGCGTAGCCGCCGTCGATGACCAGGTGCAGGGGCTCCTGTCCCGGAATGCTGACAACGGCCTCGCCCGTGCGCAGTGCCGCCAGCATCGGCTGGTGACCCGGCAGCAGGCCCATGTCACCGAGCACGCCGGGCGCGATCACGCCGCCAACATCGCCGGAGAACTTCACGCCCACAGGTGTGACGATTTCGACTTTCATCCCGCTTCCTTAGCGCATTCCCTTGGCGCGCTCGATGACTTCCTCGACCGGGCCCACCATGTAGAACGCCTGCTCAGGCAGATCGTCCAATTCGCCATCAGCGATCATCTTGAAACCCTTGATGGTATCCGCCAGCTTGACATACTTGCCCGGCGTGCCCGTGAAGGTCTCGGCGACGTGGAAGGGCTGGCTCAGGAATTTCTGGATGCGGCGCGCGCGGGCCACCGTCAGCTTCTGCTCCTCGCTCAATTCCTCCATGCCGAGAATCGCAATGATGTCTTGGAGATCCTTGTACTCTTGCAGAATCGATTGCACGCGCCGCGCGACCGCATAGTGCTCGTCGCCCACGACCTGCGGATCCAGGATGCGGCTCGTCGAATCCAGCGGATCCACTGCGGGATAGATGCCCAGCTCAGAGATTGCGCGGCTGAGCACGGTCGTCGCATCCAAGTGCGAGAACGCCGTCGCTGGGGCCGGGTCGGTCAAGTCGTCCGCGGGCACGTAGATGGCCTGCACCGAAGTGATCGAGCCGTCGCGCGTCGAGGTGATGCGCTCCTGCAGACCGCCCATTTCCGTCGCCAGCGTCGGCTGGTAGCCCACGGCCGACGGAATACGGCCAAGCAAAGCGGACACTTCCGAACCGGCTTGCGTGAAACGGAAGATGTTGTCGATAAAGAGCAGCACGTCTTGGTGCTTTTCATCGCGGAAGTACTCGGCAACGGTGAGCGCCGAGATGCCGACGCGGGCGCGCGCACCCGGCGGCTCGTTCATCTGGCCGTAGACCAGCGCGGTCTTGGCAAGCACGCCGGACTCCTTCATTTCCATCCACAAGTCGTTGCCTTCACGGGTCCGTTCGCCGACGCCGCCGAAGACCGACACGCCGCCGTGCTCCTTGGCGAGGTTGTGGATGAGTTCCATGATGAGCACGGTCTTGCCCACGCCGGCGCCGCCAAAAAGGCCAATCTTGCCGCCGCGGCTGTAGGGCGCGAGCAGGTCGACGACCTTGATGCCGGTCTCGAATGCCTGCACTTCCGTCGACAGGTTCTCGAACTTCGGCGGATCGCGGTGAATCGACCACTTCGCGTCGCTCTCGACTGGACCCGCCTCGTCCACCGGCTCGCCGATGACGTTCAGGATGCGCCCGAGCACGCCGTTGCCCACTGGCACCTTGATCGGCTCACCCGTGTCGCGCACTTCCTGATCGCGGCGCAGACCGTCCGTCGTGTCCATCGCGACGCAGCGGCAAGAGGATTCACCTGTGTGCAGCGCGACTTCCACGGTCAGGTTCCACGGCTGGTCGTTGATCGCCGGGTTGGTCACGAGCAGCGCCGTGTTGATCGCCGGCAGCGACCCGTCCGGAAACTCGACGTCGACGACAGGTCCGATGATCTGGCTGATGCGTCCGTTGGCCATTGAAGTGTTCTCCTGTATCCTTGAAATCTTTCGCGAAGTGATGGTGACGGCTCCGCCGTCATCCCTTCAGCGCCTCAGCGCCCGACGTAATTTCCATGAGTTCTGTCGTGATGATCGACTGCCGTGCGCGGTTGTACGCCAGCGTAATGCGCGCAAGCAGCTCGCCCGCGTTCTTCGTCGCCGCGTCCATGGACGTCATGCGCGCACCCATCTCGGACGCCACCGACTCCAGAAGGCAACGATAGATTTGCACATTCAGGTGCATCGGCAGCAAGGCATCCAGCACCGCGGCCTTGGTCGGCTCGAACAGCGTGTCCGCAGTCGGCGCCGGTTGATCGGCGGACTCGTGGCCCTCGCTCGGCAGCACGGGCAACAGCCGCTCCATCTTGACGGTCTGCATGATCGCTGAACGAAAGACGTTGTAGACCACGTACACTTCATCGAAATGGCCGTCGATGAAGGCCGCACCGACATCGCGCCCGATGCCGCCCGCGCGCTCGAGCGTCACCTGCGTCAAGACATCGGTGTAGACATGTCCGACGTCGATCTTGCGTGCCTTGAAATAGTCGCGCCCCTTTTTGCCGACGATATGCAACTCAATGTGATCACGCTGATCTTTGTGATCGCGCAGCCACGCGAATGCCGCCTTGTTGACGTTCGAGTTGAACGCACCCGCCAAGCCGCGATCCGAGGTCAGCGCCAGCAACAGCGTGCGCTTGGGCTGCCTTTGCGCCAGCAGCGGATGCGCCTCAGCCTCGGTGCCGCGCCCCAGCTCGGCAATCATGTCGCCGACACGCAAGGCATAAGGCCGCATTTGCACGAGCCTTTCTTGCGCGCGCCGCAATTTCGCCGCGGCGACCAGCTTCATGGCGCGCGTGATCTTGCCGGTGCTCTTGACCGAGGCGATGCGACGCCGAATGGCTTTCAAACTTGGCATGATGCCTCGATGACCTGTGGCAAGAGACGCGGGTCCGTGATGCTACACCTGGAACAGGCTCTTGAACTCGGTCAGCGCTGCGACCAGCGCAACGCGCAGCGGGTCGTCCTTCCTCTTCAGATCCGACTTGTGCACGCCCGTCTCCAAGTCCGCGAGAAGCTGCTGTTTGTGCGAGCGCAGCCACGCAAAAAGCTCGGTCTCGTAGCGGCGCAGGGCCGACACCGGCAGGTGATCGATGAAGCCCTCGGCCACCGTCGCCGCGAACAGCAAGATGACCTGATTCGCCGCCGACAACGGCTGGTATTGACCTTGCTTGAGCAACTCGGTCAGGCGCGCGCCCTGCGCCAACGTGCGCTGGGTCGTCGCATCGAGATCGGCAGCAAACTGCGAAAACGCAGCCAGTTCACGATATTGCGCGAGACTCAACCGCAAAGGCCCGGCCACCGCCTTCATCGCCTTGATCTGCGCCGCGCCGCCCACACGCGACACGGACAGACCGACATTGATGGCTGGACGAATGCCCTTGAAGAACAAGTCGCTCTCCAAGAAGATCTGACCATCTGTAATCGAAATCACGTTGGTCGGGATGTACGCCGACACGTCGCCGGCCTGCGTCTCGATGATAGGCAATGCGGTCAGCGAGCCCGCGCCTTCCTCGTCTCGCAGCTTGCAGGCGCGCTCCAACAGACGGCTGTGCAAGTAGAACACGTCGCCAGGGAACGCTTCGCGGCCGGGCGGGCGGCGCAGCAGGAGGGACATCTGGCGGTATGCGACGGCTTGCTTGGACAAGTCGTCGTAGATGATCAGGCCGTGCATGCCTCCATCGCGGTAATACTCGCCCATCGCGCAACCGGAGTACGGGGCGATGAATTGCAGCGGCGCCAACTCGGAAGCGGGCGAAGTCACGATGGTCGTGTACGCCATCGCGCCATGTTCCGTCAGACGCCGCAGCACCTGCGCCACCGTCGACGCTTTCTGGCCGATGGCGACGTAGATGCAGTAGACGGGCTTGTTGCCGGTCTCGTGGCCGCCTTTCTGGTTGATGATCGTGTCGATCGCGACTGCGGTCTTGCCGGTCTGACGGTCGCCGATGATGAGTTCGCGCTGACCACGGCCGATCGGCACCATCGCGTCGATGGGCTTCAAACCCGTCTGCAGCGGTTCGTGCACCGACTTGCGGCTGACGATGCCGGGGGCCTTCACTTCGACGCGGCGGTACTGCAGCGGGCTGCCATCCGGGTTGACCAGCGGGCCCTTGCCGTCGATCGGCTGGCCGAGCGCGTTGACGACGCGGCCGAGAAGCGCTTTGCCGACTGGGACTTCGACGATGCGGCCCGTGCGGCGGACGAGATCGCCTTCGCGGATCGCCGCGGCGTTGCCGAGCAGCGCGACGCCGACGTTGTCCTCTTCGAGGTTCAAGACCATGCCGCGCACGTCATGCGGGAACTCGAGCAGTTCGCCAGCGAGGGCGCCTTCCAGGCCATGCACGCGCGCAATGCCGTCGCCGACCGTCAAAACCCGGCCGGTTTCCTGCACATCGACCTTGGCACCGTACTCGGCGACCTGGTCGCGAATGACGCGGCTGACCTCCTCCACGCGGATATCCATGTTCAAGCTCCGGGCGGCCTTGCGGCCGAAAAGGCAAGGGCTAGGCCTGAGCCACCAGGCGGTGACGCAAACGGTTCAAATGGTTGAGGACGGAAGCGTCGTAGACGGTGTTGCCAACGTGGACGACCAGGCCGCCGATGAGGTCGGGATTGACGGTCGCGCGCAGCATGACCTCGCGCGACAGCATGCGCTGCAACAGTGCGCGCAGCCGCTGGATCGACGCATCGGCAAGCGCGACTGCCGAGACGACTTCGACCTGGACGCGCCCTGAGCGGTCATCGAGCATGTCCGCGAATGCGGTGGCGATTTGCCGCAGCTCGCCGATGCGGCCGTTGTCGAGCAGCAGCGATACGAGGTTGCGCGCGGAGCCCTCGATCTTCGCGCCATCGAGCAGCGACTTGAGCACGGCTTTGCGTGCGTCCAAGGCCACGGTGGGATTCGCCAAGAACATCAAGGCCTCGGGCGCACCGTCCAGCACCTGCTCCAAGCGACCGAGCGCTGCGCGCACAGCCTCGCCATCGCCGCGGCTGTCGCACAGGCTGACCATCGCCTTGGCGTAGCGTCGCGCGACCTTCGAGGAGGATGTCTTCATGCCTGCTCCAGATTCTTCGTTCGCACGAGCACGCTAGCCTTGAGGGGTCGGCAGGTTCTCGAGTTGACCCATCGCGCGATCCAGCAGCTTTTGCTGCCCAGCGGCATCCAGACGACCGCGCACTGTCTTTTCAGCCAGTTGCAGCGCCATGATCGCCGCGTCGCGCGCCAGTTCGTCGCGCAACCGCTTGCTCTCCTGCGCGAGGCGCAGTTGCTCCTCGGCGGTGATGCGCGCGACCTGCACCTCGGCTTCGCCAAGAATGCGCTGCACTTCCATCTCGGTTCCCTGGCGCACTTCCGCCATCGTGCGCGCAAGTTCGTCTTCCAAGCTGTCAATGCGGCGCCGGTACTCGTCGTACTTGGCCTGGGCGGCGTCGCGCAGTTCTCTTGCGGCGGCAATGTCCTTGGCGACGTCGTGGTAGCGCTTGTCGAGCATCGCGGCGATCGGTTTGCGGCCGGCCCACACCAGGATCGCGACGAACGCAACAAAGTCGATGAGGTAGTAGCCGTGGATCTCGATGCAGAAATCGCCCGTCTTGCATTCGGCCGCAAACGCTGCGGCCGGATCGAGCAACAGCATCCAAGACAAAATCAGCAGTTTGTGGTAGCGTCCCTGCATCGACTACCCCTGCGCCAACTTGTCGGCGATGAGCGCGCTGATGACCTCGGCTTCGCCCGCGAGTTGTTTGCGCGCCGCGGCGGCCTGCTCGCGTTGCGCGGCCAGACCCGCGTCAATGCGCGCGGCCGTGTCGGTGCGCGCCTTGGCGATCATGTCCTGGGCCTTGCGCTGCGTGGCGGTGCGCACTTGTGCGCGCTCTTCCAAGGCTCTGCGCTTTTCTTCGGCGGTCGCCTGATCATACGCCATCACCTGTTCATCGGCGGCGTGGCGCATGGCTTTGGCTTCGGCGCGGGCGCCGTCCGTGCGCGCTTCGCGTTGTTCGATGCGCTCGAGCATCGGCCGGAAAATGATGCGCGGCAGCAAGACCACGAGGCCCAAGAACAAACCGCCCTGAATGAAGACCGTCACATCGAGATCGATGAGTCCCGCCCGGTGCGCCTGCGAGGCAAGATCGACCAGATGGTCGCGAGCGCCGAGAGGGAAGCTGGACAGCATGAACGCACCCGTCTGTTTCGTCGCCATGACTGGCGGGGTTGTCGCTTCGAGCGGATCGATCGTGGCGCGACCCACAGGCGGGGTTCACCGCCCCGGTTGCCGACGCGCGCGGCCATGTACCAAGTCGCGCGCCGATGGTCAATGCGCGTGCCGCTTGCGTGACCCCAAAGCCGGCCACGCAAGGTCCGGGGCACGAAGGCCTCGGGACACCGTAGCCGTTTGACGTTCGGGCCTCGGGTCGGACACACTGCGAATTCGTTTGGGCAAGGACGATCGCACCGTGATCGCGCCCTGGCCCGTGAAGGAGACAACGATGACGAGTCGAATGTGGATGGCGGCGATTTTGGCAATGGCGGCGGCCGGCGCAGGTTGCAGTACACCAGCGACGACGAACGCTGGCGCCCCGACGTGCATGTCGGGGTCGGTCATCAAGTACGATCCGGCGACCGGCAAGCCGTACTGTGCGCCCGCGGGCGCCGACACGGGCGGGCTCGATTCCGCGCCTGGGGAGGACAGCGGAAGTGGCGCAGATGTGCCCGCGCAAGACCTCGTCGGCCCAAAGGCGGATACGACGTTGGATGCGACCGCGCCCAAAGACGCAGCTGCGGACGTCGTCAAGAGCGATCCCTTCCAGTGCCCGCCCGAAACCCCGAACGCGGCGCTCGGCAAACACGGAACCAAGTGCACCCAGAACAGCGATTGCATGTACGGAGTGTGCGTCGCCGGTGCACCGCTCGCTGGCTACAATCAGGACATCAAGTTCTGCACGAAGAACTGCAATTGCCCGACTGCCGCCGCGAACTGCTATGCGGACGACACGGACATGAACAACACGTACAAATGCGTGATCGAAAAGACGAAGATCGGAGGAAACCCGGGCCGCGATGGATCCAAGCCGACGGTCAACATGTGCGCACGTGTCTGCCAGAAAGACGCCGACTGCCTGGCATGGAATCCGGACATGCCGAATTGTCTGAAGGTATCGAACAAGTTCGTGTCCGTTCCGTCCGGCGTCTGCGGAATCTTGCAGCCGTGACGTCCGGTGCTGCCGCCCCACCCGCACGCGCAACCTCGGCATTCAAACAGAAACGACCTTCGGGATGCCAATTCAGGCCAGGTTCGTCGGCCCTGCGCCCAACAGGCGATCGATGGACTCCTGGTCCGCTGGCGGGAAGCGGTAGCCCGTGAACTCGGCTGCGCTCACCCAGCGGTAGTCCCACACGCCGATGCGGCGCGGCGAGCCCTGCCGGATGTGGGCCGCGAGGCAGCGCAGATCGATGCGGAACGTGTCGTAATCGTGCTCGATCGCTGCGGTCGGGCCGATCACGTCGATGTCGCAGTCCAGTTCCTCGCGGATCTCACGGCGCAGTGCTTCTTCGTCGGTCTCACCCGGCTCGACCTTGCCGCCGGGGAACTCCCACAGCAACGGCATGGCGGCATGGGGCAGGCGCTGCGTGATCAGGTACTGGCCATGATCATTCGTGATTTCAGCGGCAACGACGCGAATGATGCGCTTGGCGGGGGTCTCGGTCACGGTGGCTCCACGGTCGGCAATGGGTGCGGATCCTCTATCCGACTTCGCCTGGCCTGTCCAGGACGCTGCGGTCGCGCTGAGAATCACTGCCGTGCCGCGCCAACTTCAACTTGCCTTGCCGCCTGGCTGCCGTTACCGTGCAGCGATGCTGATCCGGCCTCTGGCGAGCCGGCTTTCGCGACCGTCTTTGTTGCAGAATCGGTGGGTCCATCCAGGTGATTGTCATGTGTACCGCCGTCTGCCGCTGGCGCGGCGCTGTCTGCGCGCGCCAGGCTGCCCGACTCGGCTCGCTCATGGCCCTGGTGTGTGCCGTCGCTTGCAGTGCACCCGTTGGCGACGCACCTGATGCCGCTGCGACGCGCGATGGCTGGAACGATGCGGCCGCGACGCTGGACTCCCATGCTGACACTGCCGCAGAACCCGATGCGCCCGGTGCAGACAGCGCGGTGGCGGATGTGGCGACGCAGGACAATGCCGGAGACAGCTTTCCAAGTGACAGTGCAGGATCGGATGGGGCTGCGGATGGGCCAGCATCGGGCGACGCTCCAGTCGTCGATGCCTTGTCGGCAAATGGCGACAAGGTGGATGGGGTCGCGGCAGACCAACCCGATCTCGCTGCGGAGGCTGGCGTGGCGGACACGCAAGCGGATGTTACCGACGCGGCCGTGACGGATGCGGGCCAAAGTGACGGCAACGGCGCTGGCACGGACATAGCCACAGACACAGACGACACCGGGGCTCTGTGGTGCCTGCAGGGCGAGGCGTGCGACGACGGCAATGCTTGTACGGACGACGCGTGCGTGGCAACTGGCTGCATTTCCACGTTCATTGTAGGTGCATGTTCCGATGGCGACGCATGTACGGTGGCGGACTCGTGCAGCGACGGCGTCTGCCTGGCAGGCGAAGCGACGGCGTGCGATGACGACAATGCCTGCACCGACGACGCATGCGGCGAGGCTGGCTGCGTTCACACAGCGAACACCTTGGGCTGTTCCGACGGCAGCGTCTGCACGAGCGGCGACGTCTGCCAGGGCGGCACCTGCGTCGCGGGTGACAAGAGCCCATGCGACGATGGCAATCCGTGCACAGGGGAAAGCTGTGATGTGACAATAGGTTGCGCAAGCGGCCCGGTGGACGGCGCAGCGTGCAGCGACGACAACCTGTGTACGGCCGACGACAGCTGCAAAGGCGGCGCGTGTCAGCCCGGCAAGAAACTACCTTGTGATGATGGCAACTTGTGCACGACTGACTCCTGCTCGCCTCTGGGCGGCTGTGTGGGCGTGCCCAACAACCAGGCCTGCAGCGACGGCGACCACTGCACCGTCGGCGACGCTTGCACTGCCGGCAGTTGCGCGGGCGGCGGCGCGCTGGCGTGTTCGGACGGCAACCCTTGCACGGATGACAACTGCGAGCCCAGCGCTGGCTGCGTCTTCGTCGCCAACACTCTGGACTGCAACGATTTCAACAATTGCACCGACAAGGACATCTGCCAGGACGGGATCTGCAAGCCGCAGACTGTCAGCGGATGCGACGACAGCAATCCATGCACGACCGAGAGTTGCGACCCGGTGCTGGGGTGCAGCAAGGTGGACAACGCGGCCCCGTGCAGCGACGGCATGCTCTGCACCCAGCAAGATGCCTGCAAGAACGGCGTTTGCGTGGGCGGCGCCAAGGTCGTCTGCGGCGACAGCAATCCGTGCACGGAAGACCGCTGCGACGCCAACAAGGGCTGCACTTACGATTTCAATACCGTGCCTTGCTCGGACGGCGACGCGTGCAGCGGCCCCGATGTGTGCGCGGGCGGCTCGTGCGTACCTGGCGGCGCGACGGCATGCGAGGACGGCAACGGGTGCACGACGGATTCCTGCGACCCAAAGTTCGGCTGCCTGCACACGGCAAACTCGCAGCCGTGCTACGACGGCAATGCGTGCACCATCGGAGAAATGTGCAAGAACGGCCAATGCTTGGGCGGAAACGGCCTGATGTGCGGCGATGGCAACCCGTGCACGGACGACGCATGTGACACGACAAGTGGCTGTCTGTTCATCAAGAACGTGCTGCCTTGCGAAGACGGGAACAGTTGCACCGAAAAGGACGCGTGCAAGAACGGCGCATGCATGCCCGGCACGGCCAAGAGTTGTGACGACGGCAACGCGTGTACGACCGATCTGTGCGGCGGTGTCTCGCTTTGCCAGCACACGGCCAACACGCTGCCTTGCGACGACGGCAACCCGTGTACGCCCAAGGATGTGTGCGCACAGACGACCTGCATCGGCAGCGGCGTGCAGGTCTGCAACGACGGCAATCCGTGCACGGACGACGCATGCGGCCTGGCCGTTGGCTGCACGTTCACGGGCAACACATTGCCCTGCAGCGACGGCAACGTCTGCACGCAGGGCGATGGTTGCGCGGGCGGCGCGTGCGCGCCCGGTGTGGCCAAGGTGTGCGACGACGCGAACGTGTGCACGGAGGACGGCTGCGACGCCAAGGACGGTTGCTGGCAGAAGTTCAACACGGCCGAATGCTCGGACGGCGAACCTTGCACCGGCAGCGATTCGTGCAAAGGCGGCGTGTGCCTGGCGGGGGCGGGGGTCGCGTGCTCCGACGGCAATCCTTGCACGGACGACTTCTGCCAGGCGGGCAAAGGCTGCCAGGCGACGGCCAACAGCGCTGCGTGCTCAGACGGCAACGCCTGCACACTGGGCGACGGCTGCGGCGGCGGCATCTGCTTGCCAGGAGCGGTGAGCCCGTGCGACGACGACAACCCTTGCACGACAGATGGTTGCAACGCCAAGTCGGGATGCGTCTTCGCGCCGAATACGTTGGCTTGCGACGACGGCAGCGTATGTACGACTTCGGACAAGTGCGCAGGCGCGGCGTGTGCGGGCGGCAAGGCGCTGAAGTGTTCGGATGGCAACCCGTGCACCGACGACGGCTGCGATGCGGGCGAAGGTTGCCAGTTAGTGGTCAACACCCTGCCCTGCAACGACAACAACAGCTGTACCGTTGGCGATGCCTGCGTGGGCGGCGTGTGCACGCCGGCTGGCTCCGCCGTGTGCGACGACAAGAACGGTTGCACAACAGATAGTTGTGATCCGGCGGGTGGCTGCACGGTAGTCGACAATTCGGCAGCGTGCAGCGACGGCGACGTGTGCACCGAGGGCGACGCATGCTCGGGCGGCAGTTGCGCCCCCGGCTCAAAGATCACGTGCGATGACGGGAACTTGTGCACGGATGATGCATGCGACCCACACAAGGGCTGCCAGTTCTTGGCCAACGGCGGCGCGTGTTCGGACAACAGCGCCTGCACCCAAGTCGACATCTGCCAGGGCGGCAGTTGCATACCCGGCGCACCTCCCGATTGCGATGACGAAGTACTTTGCACGAGCGACAGTTGCCTCCCCGGCAGTGGCTGCGCACACGTCAACAACGCACTGCCTTGCGACGACGGCAAAGCATGCTCGACGGGCGATGGCTGCTTGGGCGGCGCATGCGTCGGCAAGGGCTCTTTGACCTGCGAGGACGGGAATTTGTGCACCGACGACAGTTGCGACGACGCCGTGGGCTGCGTGCACGGCGCCGGGGCCGGCAGTTGCACCGACAACAACCCGTGCACGATGGGCGATCACTGCGGCGGCGGCCAATGCCTGCCAGGAGCGGCTACGGACTGCACTGACGGCAACGCCTGCACCACAGATTCATGCAGCCCGGCAGGAGGTTGCTCCAGCGTCTTGAACACCGCGCCCTGCCAGGACGACGCGGCTTGCATCACCGGCGGGACCTGTTCCGGCGGCGCGTGCACGGCCGGCAACGCCCTCGTGTGCAACGATGCAAACCCTTGCACGACCGACTCTTGCGGCACGGGTCAGGGTTGTCTGCACACGGCCAACACGCTGGCCTGCGACGATGGATCGCTGTGCACGATCATCGACACCTGCTTGGACGGCCTGTGCAAAGGCAGCAGCACGCCGAACTGTGAAGACGGCAACCCCTGCACGAGCGACACTTGTCCTGACAAAAACGGCTGCGTCCATGCGAACAACGCCGCGCCGTGCTCGGATGGCAACGTGTGCACGGGCGCGTCCGGCGATGTGTGCAGTGGCGGACAGTGCGCGCCCGGTGTGCAAATTGTCTGCGATGACAGCAAATTATGCACGAACGACAGTTGCGATGCGACCAACGGTTGCGTGTTCGCACCCAACACACTGCCATGCAACGACAATGACGCCTGCACTACGCTCGATTCATGCGCCGGCGGCGTGTGCGTGGGCGGAGCGACGCAGCCCTGCAGCGACGGCAATGTGTGTACGGATGATTCATGCAATGCGTTCAATGGCTGCGAACATGTAGACAATACGGCTGGTTGCAGCGACGGCAACGCGTGCACGGTAGACGATGCGTGTGCGGGCGGCCTCTGCGTTCCGGGCAAGCAGAAGGACTGCGCCGACTCGAACCCTTGCACGAACGATGGGTGCGCGCCGACGAGCGGCTGCGCCTACTCGTTCCATTCCTTGCCTTGCTCGGACAATGACGCGTGCACCAACGGCGATGTCTGCGCGAGCGGCGTGTGCATCAGCGGACCCAAGCTGGGGTGCGATGACGGCAACCCCTGCACGACAGACAGTTGCGAGGCCACGGTGGGCTGCGCACACGCAGTCAATATTGCCGATTGCTCGGACAACAATGCATGCACCGTGGCAGACACATGTCTGGGCGGCTTGTGCCGGCCAGGGTTCGCGTTGTCCTGCGACGACGGCAACGGCTGCACCAGCGACTCATGCGACCCGAGCGCGGCATCGTCGGCGACCGCGTGCAAATCAGTTGCAAACACAGACTCTTGCAGCGACGCCAGTGTGTGCACGAACGGCGACTACTGTGCCGGTTCTGCCTGCCACGCCGGCGCCGTGCAAAGCTGCGAGGACGGCAACGCCTGCACCGACGATGCGTGCGACGCGGTAGCGGGCTGCAACCATGCCGACAACTCGGCGGCCTGCAGCGACGGCAATGGCTGCACGAGCGGCGATGCGTGCGTGGCCGGCGCATGCCAACCTGGGGCGATCGGCTGCAGCAGTCACGCTGCGTGCATCGGCGCGGGTGCGGCCAAGGCGTGCACGTGCGCGACCGGCTATGCGGGCGACGGTTTTGTGTGCGCGCTCGGCTCAACCGGCGAGGAAGGCCCCTACGCCCCCGCGTTCAGCGCGACACTCAGCCCGGGCGTGCACAACTTCACGACGATCTGGATTCCGCCCGGGGTTGTCATCAGCGCCGATTCTGGCAGCGGGATCCTGGACTTGCGCGCAACCGGCGCGGTGGTCATCGACGGCACCCTCGACGTGTCGGGCGCGCCAGGCGGCGACGGCAGCGCCGCGATGATGTACCTCGGCGGTGGCGCTGGCGGCGGCACGGGCGCCCCGGGAGCCAAAGGCGCAGACGGGGCCGGCTATTGCGCGGCCGGCGGTGGCGGCGGTTCGGGAGCGCCAGGCTACGCTGCGGCATCCACGGACCCCAACAATTACTGCGTGCCGGTACCGGGCAGCTATGGCGGCGGTGGCGCGGGCGGCATGTGCACCGGCGGTTCTGGCGGCGGCGGCTATGCCGGCGGTGGCGGCGGAGCATCCCAGCAAAGTTCGGGCGGGGTCGGCGCTTCTGCCGCGACGGGCGTCGGCGGCGCTGGCGGACTCCCCGGTTCGCTGGCCAGCGGCGGCGGTGGCGGCACCGCGCTGGGCCTGCACGATGGCTGGGCTGGAACGGCAAGCATCGACTACGATGCAGGTTCCGGAGGAGGCGGCGGTGCGATCGGCGCGAGTGCCGTCGGCGATCTCGCCATGACCGCGACATTCCTTCCCGGTTCGGGCGGCGGCGGCGGCGGCGGACAATGCATCGTCACCGCCTTCCCCAATGGCGGCGGCGGTGGTGGCGGTGGCGGCGCCCTGCGCGTGGTGTCGCCGGTTTCCCTCACGATTGGCGGCAAGATCCTCGCGCGGGGCGGCAGTGGCGGCAGCGCCTTGAACACGGTGGGCGCTGGCTGTTCGGGCGGCGGCGGCGGCGGGTCGGGCGGCGCCATCTGGCTGGCGAGTCCGCAACTCGTCGTCAGCACAAGCGCGACGATCTCGGTGACGGGCGGCAGCGGCGGTGGCTCCATGGATGTCAATACAGCGCTCAGCGGTTCCACGGGCAGTCTTGGCGGCCGCGGCGGCCCCGGGAGGATCCGCCTGTCTCTGGGCGCCGGGCAGTCGTCGTTGGCGGGCACATGGGAGACGAACAACCCGCCGGCGTTGCCGTGGTTGGCCGGCGTGGATGCGACGGGAGCTGCGGGCCAGCCATTTGTCGTGGGTTGGCCGGACTGATTGCCATGCTGCGATCGCAACCTGAGCCACAATTCCCGCTACTTCAGCTGGACTTGCTTGTCCTGCGCAGGCTCTGGTACCCTCTGACGGTGGCTAGCCTCGACACGCGCAAACGCATGAACTCGCTATGCAAAATCGCATCGCGATCGCTCATCTGTGCGAGCGCAGCCCTGATCGCGTGCGCAGCTCTTCCTGCTGGCTCCGACAAGACCCCTCTTGCCGACGCGTTTGGCGAAACGGCCGGTCAAGGCGAAGTGCCAACTTGCGCGCCGGTCGATGCGGCCACCTATCCATTCGAAGACGCGTCGATTGATGTTGCGCCTGGCGTGTGTTTTGGGGCCGCGCCGGCCTCAGATGCCTTCGTAGCGGATGTGCCGATGCCGCGAGCGTGCACGTGCGCGCCAGATCCCCCACCCTTTTTCGGCGCTGAACCTGTACCAGCGCCGACCCTCCACGTGGACATGGGTGTCGGCCAGGATGGCGTTTTCGTGCCCTACGCAGACGGCCAATGGGTGCCCATCATCCACGGTGCCCAGGGAGGCATCCACGTCTGGGTAGCGTGGCGGATTCTCTTGCCAGGACACACCGAGGCCAAGGTCAAGCTGGTGACGCGTGCCGATTCGCGCATCGCGTGTTCCCTGGCTGGCACGGGGAGCGAGTCAACGTGGTACGCTGCCTCCGACGCAAGCGTGCCAGGGGCCTACAGCAACGTCAGCGCGATCCATCCAGGGGTCGCGGTCATCTTCCCGCTCGACGGCAAGGACTCGGGACTCGTTTGTGGCAAGTGGTTGGCGTTGCACGTGCAGATCCAGGATCCGGTGGCCAAGACATGGGGCGAAGTGCGGCGCACGGTACGGCTCTATGACGATCAGCCGTGGAAGGGCGGATGATGCGAAGTCTCGCGAAGGTCATGATCGCTTGCGCGGTGGCCGGCTGTGGCCTGCCAGGAAGGTCTGGCGCACCGCCCCCTGCGGTGAACGTGGCCGACGCGGATCTGGCGCCCGACCCCTCCGATCTCACTGAGGTCTCAGCCCCGCCAGATGCGCAACCGGCCCTCAATGCCGACGCGTCGGGCGTCCCGGCGGATCTGTCGCTCGATGTTTCCGATCTCATGGACCTGAAAGGACTGGCAGACGCCAAGCCGAGCCCAGATGCCGACGGGTCCGGTGCGGACGCTGGCGAGGCTCCGAAGGATGCCGGGCCGTTCGTGTTCGATGTGCCGCCCGCCGACATCGACTACGCACCGCTTGCGGTTTCCACGCTGCCAACAGCCGCCTGGGTCGATGTGACCGCCGACTACGGCTTTCAAGAACCGAATGCGACCGTGCACTACGCATGGTGCACGGTCGGCGCCGATCTCGATGGAGACGACCGCGACGACCTCCTGGTCGTGCGATCATCGGGCGGCGCCCTGGCCATCGATGTGGCACTGATGAAAGAGGCCGGACCCGTGCACGTCCTGTCGCCAGTCTTTGGTGCGAATGCCACGACGGGGGGGTGCGCTGCGGCCGATGTCGATGATGACGGCCTGCTCGATGTCCTGGTCAGTCGTGCCACTGGCTTTTTCTACCTGCACAATGATGGCAACGGTTTGTTCTCCGACAAGAGCGACGCCGTCTTGCCACCGATCCTCGACTTCTTTGGCAATGCGGCAGCCTCGGCAGACTTCGACGGCGATGGTCAGAATGAGATCGTGGCGGGTGCGGGGGATTTCCTGGCGATGTGCGGTGACCTTCCGTGTGCCTACAGCGGCGCCGACTTCGTGTGCGAATGGTCCAAGGTCATCCCCAACGACGACGCGACGCAGGACCGCATGTGGAGCAAGAAGGCAGGCGCGTGGCAGGATGTCACGAACGCATGGGCGCTTGCGCCCGGCGGAATGTTCACGGTCGTCGCCGCCGTCGACATCGATCAAGACGGGAAGATGGATGCCCTGTTCGGCAATGAGGCCAGCGGACACTACTTGTTGCGCAACACGGGAGCCGGATTGCAGAAATTGGACACGGGCATCGGTTTTCTGCCCTTCGGCCGGACGATGGGATGGGGCGTTGGCGACCTCGACGGCGACGGCGATCTCGACATCATGATGGCCGATGCGGGTCCGATGCCTCTGTACATGCAGCAACCGGCCACGGCGGACATTCCTGTTTTATTTCATGAATCTGCGAACAAGTGGAACCTTGCCCAGACGACGCATGACGTGAGTTCGTGGAACCCGCTGATTGTCGACTTCGACCAGGACATGTGGTTGGACGCCTACATCGGTGTGGCGGCGATCGCGCCCAATGGCGGCATGGTGCCGCTGGTCGAATGCGGGCCTGCGCCAAAGGGCCCCGTGCTCGACCTGTGGCTGCGCAACAAAGACGGCAAGCAATTCGAGCCCTTCGTCGCACCTGCCGCGGCGGGCGACCACGACCTGTTCGCCGTGGCCCAGACCGCAGTCGACATCGACCAGGACGGCGACATGGACGTGCTCCAAGTGCGACGCAAAGGCGTCCTTCGCATTTTGCGCAATGACCTCGCCAAGCCCGGCACGTCCGTCGTGGTGCGTCTCAAGGGAAAGTCCGGCAACACCGCGGCCATCGGCGCGCGGCTGGTAGCGGAGGTCGCCGGCCACAAGCTGGTGCGCCAGATGATCGGCACAAGCGGCTTTGGCGGAATGGGAATGTGGAGCGCACACTTCGGCTTGGGAGGCGCCACCAAGATCGACAAGTTGACGATCCACTGGCCTGGGGGCAAGACGAGCGTTCTCGCGTCCATCCCCGCGGGCGGCAAACTTGTAGTGGCGGCACCTTGAACGCCGCAAGCGTTGGCGGTGTTGAGCCATTTGGCGGAGGTGCAGGAGAATCGAACTCCCCCGAGACGCTCGTCACGCCCCGCATCAGTTTTGAAGACTGAGGGGCTCACCAGAACCCACGCACCTCCGCGCCGGGAGGTACCGCGCCATCGGCCCGGGGTCAAGCTTCAGCGCGGCGGATCCCCGCGAAAGCGCAGCAACGTCCCTGCCAAGCCGAAGGCCGCCAGCACGCACAGCCCCACGGCCGCCGCCGCGAGAGAACCGGCTTCGCCCTGCGCCCACAGCCCGCGATCTGGCGCCGGGGCCGACAGCACAGCCAGGTAGTGCGTCGGCGCAAGGAGGCTGAGGTTGCCCGACAGGGAACCGGTGACGAGATCCACCGCCACCAGCCAGACGAGGCCGACTGCCGCACCCGCCCGAAACACCGCAGCAATCAACAGGAAAATTCCATTGTACGCGGTGGCCGCGAGCGCGATGGCGACCAGCATCCGCACCACGTAGGCGGCCGGCGGCATCAGCAGTGTGCCGGCTGTCGAAACCAGGATCGCCGCCGCGAGCAACCAGCCGAGCAAGGTCGTCGCGGCCGCGGTGGCGAGCCATCGACCCAGCGGCAGGCCTATCTCGGCGCGCGGTCTCAGCAAGTAGTAGCCCATCGTACCCGCGTCGGTGTCCGAACGTACCGCGGCCGTCGCCAGACCGAGCGCAATGAGCGCGACGGCACGCAAGGCAAATGACTGAAAATACGTGATAAATGCACCACCACTCGCCAACGAGAGGCGCACGAGGCCCAGACTGCCGAGTGCAACGCCGAGAATGATGAGGAGATAGGGCCAGATGGCGCGCGGCGCGACAATGCGGCGCAGTTGCAGGCGCATATGCAGGATGACAGCTGCTGGCACGGTCGGCCCGCGCGGCACGACAATTCCTTTGTATGCAAAGGTCTCTTGCGCCATCAGCGCACCTCCGCGCTGAGCGCCTTGAACAGGCTCACGAGGTCATCGCCGTCGGTCTGCACCTGTTCGACGCGCGCATCGACAGCGACGATGCAGGCCGGCAGGGCGCGGTACAGGGCTCCGATATCCGTCGCATTGACGCACAGTTCGCCGTCGTCGATGCGCAGCGCCGAGACGGGCGCCCGACTGAGCAGCTCGCGCGCCAGCAGGCGTGGTTCCGGACAGCGAATCCGCAGTGCGTTTGCGCGATTGTGTAGCAGGTCGTGGATTTCACGCTGCGAGCCGGCGGCCACCAGGCGACCGCGAAACAGCAGCACGAGCCACGTGGAAAGCGCTTGTACTTCTTCCAGAATGTGGCTGCTGAGTACCACGCAGGCGCCGGCTTCCACGGCCTCCTGCATGAGCGCCGCGACTTCCATGCGCCAGATCGGATCGAGGGCGTTGAGCGGCTCATCGAGCAGGAGCAGCGAGGCAGGCAAGGCAAACGCCTGCGCGAGCTTGACGCGCTGGCGCTGGCCGCGCGACAGCGTGCCGAGCGGCGCTTCGAGTTGGGCTTCGAGTCCCAGACGCAACAGAACGGAATGTGCACGACTCTCTGCCTCGTTGGCGGGCAAACCACTGCAACGCAAGAGTTCCGTGCACAGACTCAGCGCCGAGATGGCGCGCGGTAGACTATCGCCGTCGCTGACGTAGGCGATGCGGTTGTCGAGACGCGGTTCGCGGCGGCGCAATCCGTCCAACCAGGTGACCTGGCCGCTCGATGGCACGGTGAGGCCGGCGGCAAGACGCAGCCACGTTGTCTTTCCAGCACCGTTTGGGCCGAGCAGTCCGACAAGACCGGGCCGCAAGTCCATCGACACGTCCAGAAGTGCGGCGCGCGCACCGAACTGCTTGCTCACGCGTTGGAAACTGAGGGTAGACGCAGCGTCGGGCGACGACAGGGCGGATGCAGCCATCAACTCCTCCCCCGACCCAGAGGCGGATTGGCGATGAAGCGCTGCAATACGAGCCAGCCCGCGAGCGCCAGCGCCAGCCAGAGGCCCACACCGCTCACCGCATCGACGCAGGCAAACGCCGGTACCGGCACCGGGCTGAGCGGCGCCAGGCCGACGGTGACGAGACCCTGGAGGGCGTGGTGCAGGTCGGCAGCGCGCGCCACCGAATTGCGGCCCCAGGCAGCTTGCAGCACCCAAGAGACGGCCAGACTGCCGAGAATGCCTCCGCCAAAAAGAAGTGGCGCGGAAGCAGGATTGCGCACGAGCACACCACAGGCCAACGACACCAGGGCGAGCACGACTCCCGCAATCAAACACGCGATGCCGAGTCCCAGCGCGGCGCCCAGCCACAACCACACCGCCAGCCAACCTTCGAGGGACGTGCCACCGGGTTGCGGCCCGAAAGCCAGGAAATGCGCGGCAAGAAGAAGCAATTCCGGCAGCAGGAGCAGGAGGGCGCTCACCGCGGCGACTGAGCCAATGCGACCCAGCAGGTAGTGCGTGCGAGACACGGGCCTTGAGAAGTACAACAAAAGCGCGCCGAACCATGCATCGCGGGCGATCAGCGGCGCGACCCGGCCGGCATGAACCAGCATCAGCCAGCCGGCGTTCAAGCTGAATAGAAGTGCCAAGTTATCGAGAAGGAAGGTGGTTTGATCCTTCGGCGCAACGGCAAAGGCTTCCACGCGGCTGCGCACGATCACGTAGACGGCGAGGCCCAGAGCAGGCAACAAAAAGCTCGCCGCGCCAAGGCGAGCACTGACGCCGCGCAGCAGGTCGCGGGCGAAAACGCCACACAAAGCGCGCAAGCGCTGGCCCTCGGCGACCGATTCGCCCTCATGCAGCGAAAAGCCGCCGGGGCGGAAGAAAGCGCGCTGCGGCGGCGGTGCGGCGGTCATGGCGCACCTCCTGGTTGGCTGGTCCGGCCACGGCGCAATGGGTCATCAAGGCGCAGGTGGCGCACGAATGCCTGCGACATGTCCTCCTCGGCGGGAGCGAAGCGCGACACACCAAAGCCGCCATCGGCTGCGACCTGCCAGAACAGATGGGTGGCCTGGGGTTGCATCTGTACGAGCAGATCGCTTCCTTCGAGCTGCGCGCCCAGGCCGTTGCGGCGTAGCGCCTCGCACAATGCCTGCGCATCGCCGACGACGCGAATCCGATAGGACGAACTGCCGGTGCCCGCACGAAACCGCTGCATCGGCCCGACGAAGCCAAGCTGACCGCGCGAAAGCAGGACCACTTCGTCGCAGACAGCCTCGACGTCAGCCAATACATGGGTCGACAACAGCACCGATGTGCCCGCAGCGGCGATTTCCTTCACCAACTCCAGCATGTGTGCACGACCGTCGGGATCAAGGCCGGCGGTCGGCTCATCCAGCAGCAAAAGGTGCGGGCCGTGCACGACCGCCATCGCCAGTCGCAGACGTTGCCGCATGCCGAGCGAGTAGGTCAACGCAGCGCGATAACGCGCGTCCGTCAACCCGCACAGGTCCAGCGCCTGGTGCGCGCGCGGTACGGCATCCACGCGCTGCAAGCCGCACAGCTGGCCCGCATGGAGCACTTGATCGAGACCCGTCAGACCCGGAAAAAGGCTGTCGTCTTCGGGCATGTAGCCAAGGCGCGCGCGAACCTCCAGCGCCGCCTCCGGCATCGCGAGCCCGAGCACCTGCACATCGCCCGCATCCGCCGTTTCGAGGCCGAGCAACAAACGAAACAAGGTCGACTTGCCCGCGCCATTGGGTCCCAGCACACCGACCAGACCCGCCGGAACATCGAGGTCGAGACCATGCAAAGCCCTGACTTCGCCGAAGGTTTTCGACACGGCGCGCAGCGTCGCGACGGAAGAACCATGTTCAGGGGCAGCAGACGACATGGACGGAGTCTGACACAGCTACGCCAACGGGCAAATGCGTCCTTTCCTTGCCTCCACCGCACACCCAACGTAGTTTTGCCGCATGCGCTGTCCCGGCAAACGGCTTGGCCTTCTCGTGTCTTTGACCGTTGCAGTCGGGTGCGTGAGCGGCCCTGCGACCAGCCCAAGGGACGAAAAAGGCAGCAGCAAAGCAGTCTTCGGCGCACGCTGCAACACCAACGCCGAGTGCGCAACGGGGCATTTCTGTCTCGACAGCGACTACAGCCCCTTCAAGTGGTGCACGCGCTTGTGCTCGATGAGTGACGCCGGAAACCATTGTGATCAAGCGGCATTGTCGGACGCAAACGGCTTCTGCATCTTGATGCCCCCCGGCTCGCGCGGACCTGGCCAGCCCTTTTGCGTGCCAGAATGCGGCAAGTTCGCGCAGTGCACGGGTTTGGATCCGGACTGGGAAAGCTGCGAGAAGGCCGCCTACAAGAAGATCGTCTTGTACCCGGATCGCAACCAGGATGTTTGCATGGCGGCGAGCGCGAACGGGCAACCCGTAGTCGATCCATTGACCTGCAATTGGAAGGACAAGGTCACGGATCCGAAGTTCGACCAGGCCAAGGGCACCTGCGCAGCCTATTGCCTCTTCAAGACGACGTGCAAACTCTTCGATCCAACGGTGGAAAACGCAGACTGCTGCACGTGGCATTGCTTTCAACGCCTCACGCCCGGCAACGTCGTCGACAACACGGCCGTCAGCCGCGTCAAGTGTTTCATCAACGCTTTCAATGGCTCTCAAGGCTCGCCGGACGTCTGCAGCAGTTGGCAGGATCAGTGCCAGGACAAGTGGGGCAGTCCACCATGAGTCCGCTGGCGCTCGGCCAAAGTTGTGGCAGGCTTGACCACACGAATGAAGCGGGCCGCCTGTGCGTTGAGAACCGACTTCCGCTGTCGCTTGAGGAGGATTCCATGTCCGCGCGCCGATTGACCGTCCTGATCCTGACCGCAGTGCTGTCGGCCACCTGCACTGCGCAGGCCTTTGCCATCGACATTTTCATCAACGGTTCCAAGGCCACGAGCCTGCGCAATGCCGATCTGGTGAATTGCAGCGTGAAGTTCGATGCCGATGGGAACATTCACATTATTTCGCCTGGTTACAGCATCACACTCGACACGAACGGCGCGCCGAAGCTCGCCGGTTCCTCGGATCTCGCGACGACCAAGGAAGCGATGCCGGCCAAGCTCAAGGCGCACTACGTGCTGACGTACACGCCGAATGCCAAGGTGAATTTCCAGTTCGAGATCAGTGTCAACGGCAAGCTGTTCCGCAAGATCGGTCTGGACAGCGGACCTTTCGCGGTGGAACTGTCGCAGGCGCTGCGCTCGGGTTCGAACGTGGTCCGCGTCGTCGCCAAGCCTGGCGATTCGCCGGGAACGGGCGGCGAGTCGGATGTCGCGTCGCTGCGGATCCTGAAGGGGGAGGAAAGGGCGGACGGCACTTTCGTAGCCAAACCCCCAGCATTGTGGGAGATGATGCGTGCCGCGATCGATCGCAATGTGCTCGATCGCACCTTCACCCTCGTGGCCGAGTAGCCGGCGATGCTGCACCTGCAACGCGTGCTCGCGGTTCATGGCGAAATCGTGTGGGTATGGGAACGCGGCGAGGTGCGCAGCGTGGCGAGCAGCAGTTTGCCGGCCGTGCAGCCCGGCGATGTCGTCCGGGGCAAGCGGATTGTGGCCCGCAGTCGACACGCCGACTTCCCCGAACCGCACGGCGACTTTGCCCGCATGTCGCAGGACAATGGTCTACGTTTTCGTATGGTTGGCGCACGGGCGGTGCTCCTCGGCGCCATCCGATCCTTTTTCGCGTCCCGCGGATTCGTCGAAATCGACCCGCCGACGCTCGTCACAAGTCCCGGCCTGGAGTTGCACCTGGACGCGGTCTCGGCGCAGTTGCGCGAAGGCATGGGCGGTGCTCCGACGCAGCGTTGGCTGGCGACGAGTCCTGAGTACCTGATGAAGCGTTTGGTCTCATGCGGTTTCGAGCGCATCTTCAGCCTCGGACATGCGTTCCGCTCGGGCGAGCGAGGCGCGCATCACAACCCTGAGTTTTCCGTGCTGGAGTGGTACCGCGCTGGTGCCGATTACCGGGCGATCGTGCGCGACGCGCAGGGGCTCGTGCGCCACTGCGCCAAGGCGCTGCGCCGGCACAACTTCCCGCCGCCAATCGGTTTTGATGCAGACGCGCCGTGGCAGCATCTGTCGGTGCAGGAGGCCATCGCGCGCCATGCGGGCTTCGATCCCGGTCGCGGCGACGACGAGTTCGTGGTGAGGTGGAAGGCGAGAGAAGTGGGTCTCGATGTGCAACCAGATGATACAGCTGCTGATATTCTGATGCGCGCCCTCGCCGAGCGCGTCGAGCCGCGCCTTGCTGGCCTCGGCGCCGTCGTGATCGATCGGTGGCCAGCGTCCATGGCGTCGCTGGCGCGCCGCTTCGCCAAGGCCCCCCACCTGGCGGAACGCTTCGAGATCTACGTGCGCGGCGTGGAGATCGCCAACGGTTTCAGCGAACTGGTCGACGCGGGGGAGCAACGCTTGCGCTTCGAGGCCGACCTGCATGCCCGGCGCCAGCTCGGGCGTCCGGCCTATCCAGTCGACGACCGTTTTCTCGCGGCCCTGGCCGAGGGCTGTCCACCGGCCGCCGGCGTCGCATTGGGCGTGGATCGGCTGCTCATGTTGCTGTGTGGTCTTGATGACATCGACGACGTCCTGCCGTTTCCGTTCGAACGCGCGTGACACGACTGCGGCCGGAATCTCGACAAGCGGCAGCCTTCGCGCCTATCATCCGCGCCCGGCCGACGGCATGCCGCCGCCAACGCCTTGCCCGTCCCCGCCTGCGCCCGACGAACGGGTCGCAGTGCGCGAGCCACCCCGCGGACCTTGACGTCCGTACCGCTTTTCCTGGAGGAATCTCAATGGCCTACGTGATCACCAGCCTTTGCATCGACTGCAAGGATACGGCGTGCGCGGACGTCTGCCCCGTCGAGTGCATCTACGACTACAAGGGTGGCGACGGCAAGTTCCCGAATCAGCTGTTTATTCAACCGGAAGAGTGCATCGATTGCACCAACTGCGAGCCCGCTTGCCCGTGGAAGGCGATCTTCGAGGAAGACGAAGTCCCGGCCGTGTTCAACGCTGACATCGAGAAGAACCGCTCGATCATCGACGACATCGGCAATTTCGAGGTAGCGACGGTCGTCAAGGACCACTCGCCGACACCTGCGCAGATCGCAGAGAACTTCGCCAAGTGGGGCTACAAGGGCTGATCCTGTTGGGCAAGTGCGTGCGCGGCGACCTCCCGCTTGGCCGTCCGCGCCGCCTTGCCCAGCGGCATGCCCGTCGCCAGACCCACGGCCAGCGCCGTCGCAAACCGACAGCCTGTGCCGCGCACGTTGCCCTGCCAATGCACCTCGGCGGGCAGCGGCGTCACCTGCTCGCCATCCCATAGCCAATCGATGCCGACCCAGGGCTCTGGCGCGTGGCCGCCTTTCAGAACCGCAGGACATGGTAGCGCGCGGAGCGCTGTCTCGGCGTCCGCCATCTCTGCCAGCACCGGTTGACCCGACAGCCAGGCCAGTTCCGGCCAATTCGGCGTCACCGCGGTCGCGCCAGGCAGCAGGCATTCGCGCAGGAAGGCCAGCACCTCCGCGTCGCTGTCGACCGGCCACATGTTGCCGCCCGACGACGCGTGCCGCAGCGGATCCACCACCAACGGTGCGCCTGCATGTTGAGCCCTCATCTCCAGCAGGATCCTGGCGTTTTCGATGCTGCCCAGCATGCCGGCCTTGAAGGCCAGGCCGTCGCCCGGCAGGTGCAGGCCGGTCGTCATCTGCTTGAGCAGGTCGGCCGGCGTCGGCCACGCGCCGATCCATGCGCCGTCTGCCTGGGCCGTGAGTGCGCACACGATGGGACGAGATCGGGCGCCCATTTGCCAGCAAGTCTGCAAATCTGCAGCAATACCTGCCGTGCCGCCAGGGTCGGCGCCGGCAAAGAGGACGATGGTCGGTTGGCTGACGGACATGATCGGATTCCTGGCAGCGGTCAAATTTGCAGTCCTCGGGTGCGCCGTCCATCATGCCCCAAGCGGTCACCAAGTCCCACCCGCCGCCCAAGAGTCCGAGCGTGTCCCATCCCGAGTTGCCAGCAGGCACCGAGCCAACGCCGCACGAGCAGGCGCATCCCGCCATCCACGCCCTGGCCGATGCGACACTGGCACCCGTACAAGCAGCGCTGCGTGGTCACGAATGGTTCTTGCGCAGCGCGCTGGTGCTGCACCTGTGCGCAACTGCAAGCGTCGCGTTCGTGGCAAGGCACCTGGGCCTGACCGACTGGCAACTCTACTTGTGGATGGGTGTATGCGTCACAATTCTCACTGCCAACTTCATGCGCTGGAGCGACCGCGCGGGTTGGCTGCGCCGCAGTGTCAGCACCGTGCTGGCGGTTGTGACCACCCTCGTATGGGCGCTGCTGCTCGCCGATCGCGCCCGCGGCCCGTTGGAACGCATCGAGGGACAGCCCGTCGAACTTCATGGACTCTTGTGGATTCCTGTCGCCCTGCTGAGCCTCAGCATGCTCGGCCTGACGGCGCATATCTTCGCGCTCGGGCCACCGCGGCGCGTGTAGGCGCAATGGACGCACCTGCGCCCCGAGGCTAGACTGCCCGCGATGTTCCGCGACCTGCTGCTTCGGTACCGCCAGACATTGCTGCTCACGCTGGCGCTGGCGTTGCCGGTCGCCTCCATGTACTACCACGGCAAGGACCGTGGTGAGACCAGCGTTGTCGAACGCTGCCTGCTCACGGTGACTTCGCCTGTCGTGCGCGCCAGTCACAACGTGTTCGAAGCGGGTCTCGGTTTGCTGCGCAGCTATGTGCTGCTGACGGACGTGTCCGCGCGAAGCCGCGAATTGGAGCAGGAGAATCGCATCCTGCTGGGTGAGGCCTTGAAGAGCCGAGCCCAGTCGGACGAGTTGCAGCGCGTCAAGCGGCTCTGCGAGTTCAAGGATGCGCGCAAGGAATTCACGACCGTGCCCGCGCGCGTCGTCGGTCGCGATGTGTCGCAATTTTTCCAGGTGATGCGCATCAGCCTCGATGTCGGCACGGCGCAAGGCATCCGCGAAGGCCAGGCCGTCATCACCCACGACGGTATCGTCGGCCGCATCGAGCGCCTGACCGGCAGCTACGCCGATGTCATGCTGGTCACCGATGACCGCTCGCAGGTGCACGCAACGATCCCCGGCAAAGGGGTCATCGGATCGGTGCGCGGCAAGGGCAAGCGCAATGAATTTGCGGTTCAATTCGTATACTTGGACCGCGTCGATCGAACCGTGCCCATGGCGGTCGGCGACGCGGTTCTGACGACCGGCCACGATCGCATCTTTCCTGCAGGTTTGGAGATCGGCCACATTGCCGAGGCGACCGGCCGCCAGAATGGCCCCTACCACGAGTTCGTGCTGGCGCCCGCGGTCGCCTACGCGACGCTGGAAGAAGTGTTGATTGTGGTGGGTTATCGAGGCCCGGATTCCGCATTGCCCGCGGATCCCGCACAGAAACACAAACGCGTCGTCGACCCAGCCAACACCCCCGACGCCCCACCCTGAGGAAGACCGACGCCGCATGAAGGAAGTCTCCTGGATCGCAGTCGCCTTCGCGCTTCTGTCGCTGGTGTCGCCGCTGCTCGGCAGCCTCGATTCCCAGTTCTTCGCGCCGGATTTCGCCTTGTTGACGGCCCTCTATGCCGGAAGTCGCTCGACCCTCCTGTCGGGGCTTTTGTGTGCCTTTGTCGTCGGCCTCTTGAAGGACGGTCTGTCGCTGAGCGTTCCCGTAGGTTTGTATACGGAAATCAACGTATTGGCACTGCTGATGGCCCGCACACTCGAACGGCGCGTCGATCTGCACAGCCCGGTGCCGCTCATGGCTGCGGCGGCGGGCATGTCCGTGGGTGCGACCACGCTCTTTCTCGTCTTGGAGGCTATTTTCCACCGTAGTTTCGACGCCTACGGCGACGTGCTGCGCATGGCCCTGCCACTCGCCCTGATCACGATGCTGATGGCGCCCGTGCAATTCGCGCTGCTCGACCGCATCACGCGGCGCTTCGAGTCGCACCACCGGGCCGGCGTGCTGCCCATGCGCAGGTAGCCGATGTCGATGCAGTTGGGACCTTCGCACGACGCACAGCGCTTTCGCGCCAGCAACAGGCTTGCGCTGGCCATCGTGTTCGTCGGCGTTCTCCTGCTGATCGTGCGCCTCGTGCTGGTGCAGTACGTGCGTGGCGAGCGCTACGAGAAATATGCGGCGATCGAGCGGGTTTCGCGGATCCGCGCCCAAGCGCCGCGCGGACTCATCAAAGGCGCAGATGGCACCGTCATCGCCCGCAACATCGAAAGCCACCGCCTGGAAGTCCTGCCAGGGCGTGTTAAACCAGAGCATATTCCAGCGCTTGCCCAGACGCTGCGCGGGTTGCTCGACATGACGGATGCGGAGTACGAGGGTCTGATTGCCGACCTCGGCCGGCCCGTCGATCCGCGCAAGCGCAGGCCCCTCGTGGTGCGCCGCGATCTCGTCAGTGCTCACTGTCCCTACGATTCAAGCCCCTTGGAACTGGTACCGGAGGTTCCGTACGGCTTTTGCACGACATGCGGCCGCGACTTCGAGGCCCTGCCGCAAAAGAAGGCGTGTCCATTCGACCAGCGCAAGCTGATTGCCGTCGGCAATGGCTCGGGTTGGCATTGTCCAAGCTGCGACCGCGACTTCCAGGCGGGCGATCTTTGCCCCTACGACGAGCACGCACTGCGCCACGGCCACCACAACCTCAAGTGCCCGCTGTGTCAGCGGACATTCAACGATGAAGTCGCGGTGTTGCGCGCGAACCTGCACCGATTGCCAGAAGCGCGCGTCCTGGCAGAAATCCAGCGCGAGTACCCATTCCGCTACCTTGCCAGCCACATACTCGGTTTCATGAGCTATGTTGACAAGCGCGATCTTGCCGAGCCCGGGCCCGACGGCCAGCCGCGCTTTGGTCTCAACGATCGGGTCGGCCGCAGTGGCCTGGAGCGCGCCCTGGACCTCGTGTTGCGCGGCATCGACGGCGAGCAGATCCTGGTGCAACGCTCTGGCGCAGAGTCGCAAGCGCGTGATCTCGACGAGTTGATCGCCGCGATGAAGCCGCGCCACACGGTGCCGGGTATGTCGGTGCGCCTGACGCTGGATCTCGACCTGCAGCGCGTCGCCAAAGTCGCCATGAAGGATGTGTTTTCCGGTGCTGCAGTGGTGTTGGACGCGCACACGGGCGCGGTGCTGGTGCTGTACTCCAAGCCGAGCTTCGACCCCAACTCATTGTCGGGCAAGCGCACACCGCAGTCGCGCGGCAGCGCGGACATCAGCGCCTACGCGCCGCTCCTGGACAAGGCCCTGCACGCCTTCCCGCCGGCTTCGACATACAAGGTGGTGGCGGCGACGGCTGCCTTGGAAGAAGGTCTGATCACACCGCAAACAACGTTCCATTGTCCGGGCTATTACGAGTATGGCGGGCGGCGCTTCCGCTGCCACTTGCACCGCGGTCACGGTGATCTCAACGTGCAGCAGGCGTTGCGTTCGAGTTGCGACGTGTTCTTCTACCACCTCGGCGAGCAACTCGGACTCGATCGGCTGGAGCACTACGCGCGCCTGCTTGGCTTCGGCGAGCACACCGGCATCGAAATTCGCGAATCGACCGGCCGCATTCCCACGCGCGACTGGTACCGCGATCATGTCAAGGGCGGCTACTTCCCAGGTTTTGCCCTGTCGACGGCGGTCGGTCAAAAGGACGTCACCACCACGCCGCTGCAAATCGCCCGTACTTACGCTGGAATCGGGACCGGCACGCTGCCGTCGTCGACGTTGCTCGCGGCATTCGAGGCCCAGGACGGGCGCCTCACCGTCCCGCCGCACCAACCGGCACGCGCCATGGGCATCAAGGCCTCGACGCTTGCGATCCTGCGCGCCGGCCTGCGCAGCGTGGTGAACGACGAGGGCGGCACCGCGTACAGCGCGCAACCCAAGGCCGGCACGATGGCGGGCAAGACCGGAACCGCGCAGGCAGCGCAGCGGCCGCGCGCCGACGTGCTGGAGCGGTTGGCCGGCGACACCGCTGCCATCAACCGCCTGGCCACTTGGTTGCAGAATGATCACGCATGGTTTGTCGGGTACGCGCCGGCCGATGATCCGCAGATCACCGTCGCGGTCTTTGTCGAACATGGCGGCAGCGGCGGTCACAACGCAGCGCCCATCGCCCGGCAGATCGTCGAGGCATGGTACGTCCATCACCCGGCCGCCATCCCTGCGGCAAAGCAAGCCGCGCCACGCTATCGCAAGGCGGCGCCTCAAACCGACGATGCGCCAGAGCCGGACGAAGACCAGCTCGAAGAACACAATCCTGAACACGAACCCTCTGTTCCTGACGAACCGGCCACGCGCGACGGCGAAGAACCCTCGGGCGAGGAGGCCACGCCGTGACCTTCGCCTTGCCCCTGCTCGCCCTGGCGGCAGCCTTGGGTGGCGTCCTCAATTCCGTCGCCGGCGGCGGCAGTTTCGTCACCTTCCCGGCGTTGGTGTTGTGCGGCATGCCACCGATCGCCGCCAACGCGACCAGCACGGTCGCCCTCTGGTCGAGCAGCATCGCCAGTGCCGCCGCCTACCGCCGCGATCTCGAAGATTTGCGAAGCAATCTTCCGCTATTGGGCGCAACCAGTCTGGCTGGCGGCGCGGCCGGTGCCGGCCTCTTGCTGCGGACCCAAGATGTCACATTCGCTCGCATCGTTCCCTGGCTTCTCCTCGTTGCGACACTGCTGTTCGCCCTCAGCGCCCCGCTCGTACAGCGCTTGCGTACCCTGGGCATCGCCCGCGCCACCGGCGGCCGTGCCAAGGCGGTGCTGTGCATCGGCCAATTCCTCATTTCCATCTATGGCGGCTACTTCGGTGGGGGCATGGGCATCCTGATGTTGGCGGCATTCGCTTTGGGCGGCCAGACCGACATCCATGCGATGAACGGCCTCAAGGCCATCTTGGGCGCTTGCATCAATACGCTGGCCATCCTCCTCTTTGTCGCTGCTGGCATCGTGCATTGGCCAGAAGCCCTCGTCATGGCAAGCGGTTCAGCAGTGGGAGCCTACGCCGGCGCCGCCTTCGCCCACCGCGTCCCGGCTGCCCTGGTGCGCATGCTGGTCGTCGTCATCGGCGCCGCGATGACCCTCTGGTTCTTCCTGCGTTGACCCCAGCGCCGCGCGCCCCGACACTGCCGCAGCGGCACTTGCCGCCCCGTCCCCAGAGCCTGCCCGATGAGCGCCCTGCAGCGACTACGCCAACCCTACACCATCCTTGGCCTATGCTGCCTCGGGCTCTTGTGTGGCGTGTCCATCGAAAACCTGCATTTCTCCGACGGCCTGGTCGGCACGGCCTACCACCGCACGCAAACGATCTGGGTCGTGCTCGGCCTCATCGGCGCCGGCATCGTCGCCACCCTCGACGTCGCCTTCGTCCGCAAGATCAGTCCGACTTTCTATCAGGTGCTGGTGGTGCTGCTGGCCGCGGTGCTCGTGATCGGCCGCGAGATCAACTTCTCCCGCAGGTGGATTGAGATTGGCGCCCTCAACATCCAACCAAGCGAATTCATGAAGCTCGCCGTCATCCTCGTGCTGGCCGACCACTTCGATCGCAAGCGCGCCCAGCAGGCGTGGACGCTGCGCCAGTTGGCCGTGCCGATCCTCATGATGATGGTGCCGGTCGTCCTCATCAACCGCGAACCCGACCTCGGGACCTCGCTCTGCGTCGCCCTCATCGCCGGCGGCATCCTGCTCTACGACGGCATCCACCGCCGCACGCTTCTCGCTGTCGTCGTCGTGGTGCTGGTCGGTGTGCCGGTCGCGTGGCAGTACGGCATCATCCGCGACTACCAGAAAGGCCGCGTCGAGGGCTGGCTGGCACTGGACGAAGACGCGTTGCAGACCAACAAGCGCGCCGCCCAAGGCTCTCAAGCCGAGCAGGCACTGTGGGCCGTAGGCTCAGGCCGCATATTCGGAAAATCTGGCGATGATACCCGCAGTTCCGTGCTACGCCACCTGCCGTTCGTGCACACCGACTTCGCCCTCGCCTCCTTCGCGGAACGTTTCGGCATGGCAGGCTGCACCATTCTGTTCTTACTCTACTTTGGCCTCGTTTCGTGGGCGCTGCACCTGGCCGATCAAGCGCAAGACCGCTACGACGCACTGGTCGCCGTTGGAGTCGCCGGCCTGCTATTCTGGCAGTTCTTCATCAACGCGGGCATGGTCATCGGTCTGTTGCCGGTTGTCGGCCTGACCTTGCCGCTCATCAGCTACGGCGGTTCGAGCGCTCTGACCGTCCTGTTTTCCATCGGCTTTCTTCTCAACATCGCCACGCGGCGCAAAGCAAGGTGATCCGTGGAGATCCGCGACCCCATCCATGGCCCCATCTCCGTCACGCCCGCCGAGACCGCGGTCATCGACAGCCGCTATTGCCAGCGCCTGCGCAGCATCAAGCAACTCGGCTTCTCTGAACTGACCTTTCCGGGGGCCAGCCACAGCCGCTTCTTGCACTCCCTGGGCGCCATGCACCTTGCCGGCCAGGCCTTCGACGCTGTATTTCGCGACGCTCTCTGGATGGACTGCGACAATCGTTCGCGATTTCGTCAGACCTTGCGTCTGGCCGCGCTGTGCCACGATCTCGGCCATCCGCCGCTGTCGCACGCGTCAGAGGTCCTGCTGCCACGTCTCGGCAACCTCGCCGTGCCGCACCTTCACGTCGCGGATCGCGACCAGCAGGCAAGCCACGAGCATCTGACGCTCAAGCTGCTCCTCGATTCCGGCCTCAGCCCCCTGCTCGATGGCGCGTGCCAACACCTGGGCATCGAAGCCCTGCACGTCGCGGCGCTGCTCTCTGAAGATATCAGATGTGATTCCAGCGTGTTCGAGGTTGGCGGCCGCAATGTCCAAGGCATTCTCGCGGCGCTCGTCTCCAGCGAACTCGATGTCGATCGCATGGACTACCTGCTGCGCGACTCCTACTTCACCGGCGTTTCCTACGGAAAATTCGACGTCGACTGGCTGATCGGCCATCTGACGCACCACGAAGGCGCCGACGGGGCACTGCATCTGGCGCTGCATGAGCGGGCCATCTTCACGTTCGACGACTTCCTCCTGTCACGCCACCACATGTTCCTGATGGTCTATTTCCATAAAAAATCGGTCTGTTATGACCACATGCTGCAACAGTTCTACGGCCAGTTTCCAGATGCGTGCGCGGCTTCGGCCGACGCGGAAACATACGTCGAACTCGACGATCCTGCGGTGTGGCGTGCGCTGCGCCAGCACGAAGGGCACTCGCTGTGGGCCGATGGCATCCTGCGCCAGCAACCGCTCAAGCTGCTTGCGGAAACCACCCAGTCGAGCGTGCCCGAACCCATCGGGCCTCTGGTCCAACGCCTGCAAGCCGAAGGAATCCCGCACTTGCACGTCACCAGCCAAGGCGCGCTGTCCAAGTACCACCCGGCCGATCATGCCCGCGCGATCTACGTGCGAAAACAGCCGCCTGTGGGCGATGCGTGCTTCGTGCCCCTGGCGGAAGCGACACGGCTCTTCGAGCGCTACGCCGACAGCACCGTGCTCGAGCGACTCTACGTCCAACCGCAGCGCGCCGATCAGGCAGCGCAATGGCTCATCGAGCTGAGGCGACGCTGAAATCTGCTGATGCTCAAGGCTGCTGCAACGTCTCGAAGACGAGACAAAAACACAAAAGCCTCCTTGCGGAGGCTCCTGCTTGCAGTCAGCCGCCTGAGCAGCCTTCTGAACTACGCGACCAACGGATGGGTACCAGTGTTGTGCCTCTCCAAGGTCTTTCCCGCCGCCTTCGTGCTGCTGTCCCTTCCCTGCTGCTTGCGCAACTCGCCTGGAACAGTGCCCGCGACCTGCAGTTGCTCGGACCTTCAACGACACCAGTTCTCGCGTAGGGCCCTATCGGGTTGGCCCGTCCCCTGCGACCTTGGATGCAACTCCGGTCCTTGGGGTCTTCCGCTCTGAACTTGCGTGTCCACCATCTTTCGATCGGTGAGCACGCGCCGTTCGCGCCTTCTGCTCTGCCTCGTCGCTCGCTTGCGTCGGTCGCTCGTCCCGATGGGCCTTGCGGCTCACCTTCGCGCAGCGTCCCTTCCTGAGGTTCCTTGCCCCTTCAGCGGACCTGTCGTGCATCTTCCACACGTTGCTTCCCATCGCAACGCACTTGCCCTGCTTTGCAGGACCTCGGACACGTCCAGGGTTCTTTCGCCCTCTTTGCGTCCTTGCATCAACAGTTGCCAGGCTTGTTCCATCCTGGCGCCACTCATGGGGTTCTGCCTTCAGAGGTCTGTTCACATCCTGAGCCGGACACCTTTCGGCTCGCCTTGTCCTGCTTTTCCTTGGCTACGAAGGCGACCTTTCGGTCACTCGCCTTGCGGCGCGCAGGTCTTCCGACCTCTCCCTCGCCTGTTCTCGTTTGCCGATGCCGTACCCGCCCTTGCGAGCGACCGTTGCACCGCACGGCCTTGCTTGCCGTGGATCCGCGCGTGGCGTGCTTTCGTCTCGGGTTTCCCCGTGCCGGGCCTCATCACCGCTTGTTTGCACTCGAACCACGCTCTCGCGTGCCGGAATTCCAGGAATCAAGCTCAGGAAGTGCGCGCATTCTCGGGGCGTTGTTCAAGCGCTTGCCGAGTTCGCACCTCTCTTGGCTGTTCCGCCCTCCAGGGGTTGACAGTCAGAACCTTGGACTGGATTTCGCCAGTCTCTCCCCTCTCACACTTGCCTTCACCGCGCGGGCGTTGGCTGGCGTCTCAGGGTTTCGATCGGTCCTCACTGCGGCAGGTGGTGGTGTGCGCAGCCGAAGCTCTGCATCCGTGCCAGTCTACCTCGCCCTCCTGGGCTTCCTACCCTCGTACCTTGACCTGCTGCTGTGGAAGTGGCCCCCGGCGGGCTCATGTTTTCACCTTCGAGCGCGGAGCACGTTGCCGTCTCGCCATCCGCTCGTCTTTGCCGGATCCACACTTCCTGCTTGAGCATTTCTGCCTGAGCGCATCAGGCCGAGGTTGTCGGGTCACTGGTGAACGTTCCGTCGTCCACGCAAGATGAACTGTGCGCCACACCCCGGCCTGTTGCAAGCCTGTCACACAACAAAGTTGCTCGATTGCGTATTTTCGCACACTTACACATGCACGTTGCACAGCTGGCACACACTTGTTGCACAGTTGTCACAAAGCATGCTTCGTAGGTGGGCGAGGTTCTTGCGGGATCCGCCGTCGTCGTCGAGAATTCCAGATCTCGGGCGCGATCGCGCCGTCACAAAGAAGCGAACCGATGACCTTGTTGCCCGCTCGCGCCGTTCTGACCGTCTGTTTTTCCATCGCTTTGTCTCAGAGCGCGCCACTGGCTGCCTTTGCCCAGCCGGGTTCCGATGTGCCGCCAGCAGCCGATGATCCGGGGCTGTATGTCGTCGTCGAAGCTGCCTCCCGGCCGCTGGATGCGCTGATGGTGCTGCCGCCGGCCTGTGGTCTCTCCAAGGTCTCCTGTGATCTCATTGAGTTCGTGATCGGCAACGACGCGCGTCTCTCTGGCATTCTTCGACCGCTGCGTGCCACTGTGGCCCAGGCTGCAGCGGTGACGAAAACACCACTACCCGCGTTCACCGCGCGCAACGCAGCGGCGCAGGCGGCTGGCGCGACCTACGTCATCGCCTCGGCGCTCAAGCCTGCAAAGGCCGTGGGTCTCGTCGATCTCACGGTCAGCGTGATCGATGTGCGCGACGGCAGGCAACTCGAACTCGGTGATTGGGCGCATCAGGTCGGTCCCGCGACAGGCTTGCGCTCGATGGCGCACCGCGTGCTCAACGCCATCCAAGGCGCTTTGACGGGCGTAGAGGGCAGTTTCGACACCGTTATTTTCTACGGTGCCCCAGGTCCGGGCTGCCAGCGCTGCATCTGGCAGGTGGACGCTGACGGCTTTGGCCGCCGCATCCTGGTGGGCGATCCCGGCATTCACATGTTTCCCGTGCAGTTGCTGGACGGCGGCCTTGCCTACACCTCGTTTCGCGGCGGCCTGCCGTCCCTGTTCAAGATGGATGCCGCCCAGTTGGGCGCTGTTGCCGACCTGTCGCCCATGCTATCCAAGAGGGCGAAGAAGCCGAACGCCGCGCCGGACAAGCCTTTGCCGACAGCACCTTTTGCCGCTGGTCCGGATCTGCAATTCCGCGGCTGCGCTCAGAATTCTCACGGCGATCTCGTCGCGACCGTCAACGATGGCGAACAGGCTGACATCTATCGCATCGACCACACCGGCACGCCGTCCAGCAACTTGACCAATGATGCGCACGACGACCTGGGACCGTCCTACTCGCCAGACGGTAGCCACATCGCTTTCGTCTCGGATCGGATCGGTACCCCGCAGGTCTATGTCATGGACTTCGATGGCGCAAATCAGCGTCGCTTGACCTTCGTCGGCCCCTACAACACCGACCCGGACTGGGGACCGGACGGCCGCATCGCCTACTCCGGCATGCGCGGCAACGCGATCGACATCTTGACCGTTGATCTGCAAGGGCACACGCAACGCTTGACACCTGGGCAGGGACGGCGCTCGCTCGAACCGTCGTGGTCCCCCGATGGCAAGCGGCTGGTCTATGCCTCGAATGAGGACGGCAAAGGCATGCGCCTGTGGGTTACCAGCAGCGATGGCGCGGCGCGCGAGCCGCTCGATGTGCCGCTTGGCAAGTACTATACGCCGTCGTGGCAGCGGATACCGGGCAAGACTCCGCGCCGCTTCGATGGCCGCTCGCACGGCGCCATGCCGTAGCCCGTTGGCCCGCGAGACCAAGTTCTCGTTTGCGCGAGAATCCATGAGCAAGGGACGCGCTTTGCTGGCGCCTGCAGACGAAGTGCACCCAAAGCGACGGATCGGGGTGCACTGGCCAATGGTTGCGCGGGGGCCGATCCGGGCTAGACTGGTGCCCCGCGGGGTCGCCACCGGATGAAACTTTGTGCCACTTGCCAACGCACGTTCCCTGACTCGAAGCAGTATTGCCTCGAAGATGGGACGGCGTTGCAGCACCAGGTGATCCCTTCCGACGAGACGCCGGTCGGCGAGGAGCAATCGCCACCGCCCCTGCCGCAACGTGTCGACACCACACCGCAAAGTTCAGCACCGGCTGCCGGGCCAGCCGATGATGCGCAAGAAGACGCCGCGGACAGCAACATCGGCAAACTCGTCGGCGATCGCTACCTGATCCTGTCGCTGATCGGCCTGGGTGGCATGGGCGTTGTCTACCGTGCGGAACAGGTCCACTTGCGCAAGGTGATGGCGATCAAGTTGCTGCACGAGAATCTCTCGGCGCGCAAGCAGCTCATCAGCCGATTTACGCGTGAAGCTCGTGCTATTTCACGGCTTTCCTCGCCACACACTGTCATGGTCTACGATTTTGGCCGCTGGGAGGACCTGTTCTTCCTGGTGATGGAACTGCTGGAGGGCGAGTCGCTCGATGCCGTGCTCGAGCGCGAGGGACCGCTCTCGGCGCAACGCTCGGCGCACATCGTGCTGCAAATGTGTGATTCGCTGGCCGAAGCCCATGCCGCGGGCATCATCCATCGCGATCTGAAGCCGGACAACGTCATGCTGGTGCGCAACCATGCGCACGCGGACTTCGTGAAGATCCTGGATTTCGGTTTGGCAAAAGTGTCTGGCGTCGAGGATCCGTACACGATCCACAGCCAACGCGACATTTTCGGTACGCCCTACTATATGAGTCCCGAGCAGATCCGCGCGGGCGAAATCGACCATCGCTCCGACGTCTACGCAGTCGGCGCGCTGCTGTTCCGCATGCTGACGGGGCGCTACGTCTTCGGCGCAGAACGCAATACATTTGACATATTGAAAGCGCACCTGATGGAGCCTGTGCCCGCCATGGCGGCGATCGCGCCGGACACGCACGTGCCGCCCATGCTCGAACGGATCGTGCGCCGGGCGTTGGAGAAAGATCCGGCAGACCGCTATCCGTCGATGGGCGAACTGGCAGTGGCGCTGGCGGCGGCGCAGCGCGCAGACTTCGATGAGGCCAGGGTCGAGTTGTCGACTGCGGTTGCTGCTCCGGTCGCGGTCGCGGTTGCCGTTGCGGTTCCGGTTGCGGCGCCGCGACCCGCACCGGCAGCGAGCCCTGGCGAGGCAGCTGAGGAGGAAGACGCGCTCGGTCGCACTGCGCGCCAGCAAGAGCAGCGACGCAACCTTGTGTTCGTACTGGTACTTCTCGGTCTGGCCACGGCGCTCGTCGCGGCGCTGTCGATGGGATCGAATGGTTCGCACGGCGACGAATCCGAACCGAACGACACGCCTCGGCAAGCCAATGTCTTGGGCCCGGAGCGGACGGCCCGCGGCGTCATCGGCCGACGCCGTTCGCCCGAGGCCGGTGATCGCGATTGTTTTCGATTGCCGCCCGTGCGCGCAGACGAGGACTTGACCATTCGCGTCGACGGCGTGCCGACGATGGATCTTGCGGTGACGTTGTACGGCGCTGACGGCGAACCACGCCACGCCCTGTCTCATCGGGGAGTCGGTCAGGGCGAACTGCTCCGCTACCTCGACGTGCGGACGCCGCTGCAAACCGTGTGCATTTCCGAACAGAAGCAACCGACGGCGATCGCCAGTGAAAGTTTGAGTGATCAATATACGTTGCACATCGAGACCGCCAGGCGGCCGCCCCACTGCGAGCTTGAGCCCAACGACACGGGTCAAGGCAATGAACTGCGGGCCAGCACGGCGCTGACCGGCAGCCTTGATGGCTTGGCTGACACGGATTTGTTTACGTTGGAAGGGCTTGTCGATCGCCGGATCGTGCGCATCGACCTGGACCTGCAGCCAGCGTACGCCCTGGGCGACCTGCGCATCGCCCTGTTCGACGACGCGGGGCGCATGCTGGCGACCGATCCACTGCGAGCGGGCGAGACCCACGGCGCGTTGGTCTTTGCGGCCGAGGGCGATCAGGTTCCTGCGCGTCTCGAATTGCGCCGGCCGCACGCCCTGCCGCAGACCGAGGGTGGTCTGGGCGAGGTACCCTACACAGTGCGCTATTCACAGTCGGATCTCGCGGAACAGACAGAAGCCGAGCCCAACGACAGCGAGGCAACAGCAACACGTTTGGTTTGCGGCGCTTGGACAACCGGCGCAGCCGAAGATGCGGCCGGAGTCGATTGGCTCGCTGTCGACGGAGGCGATCCTTCGCTCGGGCACCTGCGCATCCAGGCCGTTGCGCCTCCAGGTCAGGCATTCTCGTTGCTCGTGCGCGACACGGGCAGGCAGGTGGATGTGCGCCAAATCCAGGTGACGGACGCCGCCAGCCAGGATCTGCGCGTGACGGGCTCGGGCGAAGGTTTTCTATTGCGAATGGCGCCGTTGGATACGGTCAGCGGCCGGCGCTCCAAGCCGGGGCCGGGCGCGCACTACCGTGTGCGTGTGCGCTACGAGCGGGAGACCGCCGCACCTGCCCGCTGAAGGCTCACACGCCCAACGACAGGCGGCGCGCGAACTTCTCGTCGTGTCCCACCGCGCGAATGCGTGCGGCGGCGCCCGCGATGTCGTAGGGCACGCGCATGTGCGCCATTCCTTTGCTCTCGGTGTCGTAGATGACAAAACACGCGTCGGGATTGCGATCGCGCGGTTGGCCCACGGAGCCGACGTTGGTCAAGTAGCGGCGGCCTTTGACGTATTCGTAATGTCCGGTGATGTCGCGCACTTTGCGACCATTGTACTCGTAGCACGTCGTCAAGTGGCTGTGGCCAATGAAATTGTGACCGTAGAGGCCGACTTTCATGCGCGTCAGCGCCTCGGCTTCCTCATTGCGCACCACATAGTAGAAGCTGGACGGCATGATGGGCGCCGCGTGGTAGAAGCCAAGGTCCAATTCGACGCGCTGGTGCGTGTAGGGCAAGGCATACAGCCAGCGGAAGTTCTCGTCGGTCAGTTCGTCGCGCGACCAATACAGCACGTGCTTGGCTGATTCGTAGTAGTAGTCCGCGTCCATCACGCCGACGGTGGCCGCGTCGTGGTTGCCCATGAGGACCACTTCGCAGCGCTCTCGCAGCAACTCGCAGCATTCATTTGGGTTTGCCCCATAGCCAACGACGTCGCCTAGGCAGATGATCTCGTCGACCATCTCCAAATCACAACGATCCAAGACCTTCTGCAGCGCGTGGATATTGGCGTGAATGTCGCTGATGATGGCGAGCCGCATCGAGCCTCCGGGTGGCGTGAGCCCCTTGCGCACCATACGGCCAGCATGGCGCCGCGGCAAGACTTCGCGCTGGCAAGTCAGTTGGGTGGGCGTCCGGCACGGCCGCATTGACGGCCGAAGCACCCCGTGCGACGTTCTGAACTGCACATTTGCACGAGGCCACCCGTTCATGACGCGACCCACCATCGGTGCTCCCGCCCCGGATTTCGATCTGCCCGCCGACGACGGCTCGCGCGTGCGCCTGCGCGACCTGCGTGGCAAGCCCGTCATTCTCTACTTCTATCCCCGCGACGAGACGCCGGGTTGCACCACCGAGGCCTGCGCCTTTCGCGATGCGCGCAGCATGTGGCAGGATGCCGGCGCCGAGGTCTTGGGCGTGAGCGGCGACTCGGTCGCCTCGCACACGAAGTTCCGCGCCCGCCACAGCCTGCCCTTTCGGCTCCTGTCAGACCCGGACCATGCCGTCATGGGCGCGTACGGCGCCTGGGGCGAAAAAGTGATGTACGGCAAGCATATGGTCGGCGTCATTCGCTCGACATGCCTCATCGACAAGCACGGTCGCATTGCGGCGCTGTGGCCCAAGGTCAAGGTCGCTGGGCACATCGACGCCGTGCTGCAGGCACTTGCGGGTCTTGAGGCCCAAACTGAGGAAACGGGACATGGCTGATTTTGCGGCAAGCGGTCGCCTCGCGACCTGGGATGGCACGACACCCAACCTGCGAGAGTGGTCCGACGCAGAGATCCTGGACGGATTGCACCAGCTTGGCATCGACACGGATCGCGAACGCTTCGCCGCGCTTTGCGCAGGCGTCGACATGCAGGCGAGCGTCGAGGATACGTGGCTCGAGCAACTGACGGTCCACGACGAAGGTCTGCAGGTCTTCGTGTGGATGTCTGTCGAGGAACTGTGGGAGCGCTGGCAGATCGGCGTCTGGCCCAGAGACCGTTTGGCGCGCATGTTCATGTACTTGGTCGACTCGGACTACTCGGTGGAATGGGCAGACCGCTTTCATGCGCCGTCGGCAAACGAGGTGATGGACGCACTGGAGGTCTGGCTGGGACAGCCGGACAAGGGCCTGCCTGCCCTCGAAGAACTGGTCGAAATGCTCGGCATGCCGACAGTCGCGTGGCCGTCCAAGATGCTGGAAGCCATGACGGAGTGGGCGGAAATCGGCAACGTTTCATTGGCGCGGCGCGGCGGCGACTTCATGGCGCGCATGCTGGGGCACGGCCACGGCCTGGCGTTCTTGGCGGCCGCGCTTGTGTCAGCGCGGATGCTCGATCGCGCGCAGAGTGCGGCACTCGAAGTCCCGCTCGATGCGCCTTTGCAGAACGGATTCGATGAGTTGGTCGGCTACCTGAGTTTGGCAGCCGGCGATACCCTGCTTGCGGATCACTGGCTGCGCACGGCCGACGCGGCATCGAATTTACGCAAGAGTGAAATGACCTTCGCGGCGGAAGCGATCCGCGACTATCTCAAAGACCGTCGCGGCGGCGCTGTGGACGACGCGGCACCGGTGCCCGACACCATGCGAGCAGCGGCCAGGCAAGGGGCGGCCCAGGCTTGTTACTATGCTTTCATGGCGTTTGCTGGCAACGCTCAACCAGGCGGCGGGTAGCTCGGCGGTCGTTGAGCCACACCTCTGGCGACCCAATCACCCCTGCTCCGCTTCGTCGTCGACGTCGTCTGGCGCCCGCTTGCGCTCGATTTGCGTTGGCGCGGCAAGATTTCCCACGATTCCACGCACGACGACGCTTGCGGCGACCATGCCGAACACCGACGTGACGAACACCGCCGAGCCTTCGATCAGGTGGCGTGTGGCGCAAGAATGCATGTCGTTGTCGCCAGATGGGCAGATGCACTGGAAGCCCTCGTCCCCATCCCATCCGGGCGGCAGCGGCAGACGGCGCGATTCGCGTGAGTAAACGACCGTCACGCCGCTCTCGATCGTGTGGCGCTTTGGACTGACTTCCGGCCAATCGTAGCGACGACGCAACTGTTTGCGCAGCGCTCGTGCCAGCGGGTCGGTGTGGGTCTGGTACAGATCAGCCACATCGACCGCCGTCGGATCGAGCTTGCCCGCCGCACCCATGGAGGAGACGATCGGAATGCCCAGCGTGCGACAGCGATCCATCAGGTGCATCTTGGCGGACACATTGTCAATGGCGTCAATGACGTAGTCGGGCGGCTGACGCGTCGGCAACAGTGACTCTGCGTTGTCGGCACAGTAGAACTGCTGCAAGGCCGTCACGTCGCACTGCGGATTGATGAGGCGGATGCGATCGGCCAGCAAGAGCGCCTTGGACTTGCCCGTCGTACCCGTCATGGCCTGTATCTGGCGGTTGACGTTGGTTGCGCACACGACGTCGAAGTCGCACAGCGTGAGGCGACCAACCCCCGAGCGCGCAAGCCCTTCCGCGGCAAAACCGCCGACGCCGCCGAGACCGAAGACGGTCACGTGGGCGCTCTCCAGTCGATCGAAGCCGGTCTCGCTGACGAGACGAACCAGGCGATCGAAGCGGCGCTGGTTGGCGCGCGAGCGGCCCGTGCGCGTCGTCAGGGTGTCCAGGGTCATTCTGCCGCCTTTGGGCCGCGATCGTGCGGCGAGTCCAGTCGATACAACATTCGCGTGTTTCGCGCGAGCTGGACCAGCAGCCCGGGCAGGTCCGCGCCACGCCAGACGGCGACCTGGGCAGCCAGTTCCATCAATTTCGCGTAACAATCGGCGTAGCTCAGTTCGTGCAGCGGCCAATCCGTTTCGATCACGATACGCTCTGGGTGGATGGCGCGCACGAGCGCCGCGCGCCGCACGGGATCCTCGCGCGGTTCCAGACACACGCCGATGTGCAGCCCCAGCGCCTCATACTGCGGAACCATGTCCGGCGATCCCGAAAAGCGATGCACGACGCCGCCGTTCGGCAAGGGCCCCTGCCGCAGGACTTCCAGCGCGTGACCATGCCAGCCGACCACGTGCAACACGACCGGCAGGCGCCGCTGTGCTGCCAGCAGCAGCCCCCGCGCCAGCCACATCTGCTGCGCAATGGCTGGCATCTTCTCACGAAACCTCTTGTCGACACCCACCTCACCGATGGCCACGATTGTATCGTGACGCGACTCTGCCTGCAGGTCTTGCCAGGCTTGTTGGCGCGCTTGGTCGCTGACACAGGCCGCCAACCACTCCGGATGCAATCCAACTGCGCGTCGCAACAGGGGTTGCCCGGCACACAGCGCGCGGCCTCTCGCGAAGCGCTCTGGACCGTAGCCCGCCACGACGGCACCACTCCAGCCCGACCCGCGCAAACGCGTCAACTGCGCCAGGATGTCAATCGGATCGGCTTGCGGATCATCCAGGTGGGCATGGGAATCGATCATCGTCAGCACTTGCACAACGCCTTGTCGGGGCAACAATCACCGATGTCATGGCAGTAGGAGTCGCAGTAACAATAGCTGGAGTTGGACTGCGTTCCACATGCGCCCGAACACGTGTTGACCGTGGCGCCGCACTTGGTGACGGCGGCGCACCCGACCGTGCCGAAGTCGGCGCAGCAGTCGCCGGCGGCGGTGCAGGTGCCTTCGCACGAGCAGGTTCCCGTCGACTTCTTGCCGCAGTAGCCGACGCAGGTGCCGACCAGCGGTGCCTTGCAGGCGCCCGAACTTCCGTCCGATGATGTCGTGCAAGTCGTCCCAGCGGCACACGTCTGCACGCTCTGCCACGCGCCCCAAACGAGGTTGGCGGCCAAGGCCGAGCACTTGTTCGCGCCGTCGCAAGTCGGGCTGCCGACGCGTTTCTGCAACGCTGTGCCCGAGCACTGGAATTGCGTGACGGTCGGCTGTCCGCTGCAGGGACTGCCCGCCACCTTGGGAAAGCTGGCAGCGATGTCGCAGCATTCGCCCGCAGAGCAGCCGCACAGCGCCATGAAATCGCTGCAGCAGTCGCCAGCGATGGTGCAACTCGCATCGCATAGGCAGCCTCCGGTCGCGGACTTGCCACCACACGCATTGGCGCAACTGCCCACAGGTTCTGCCGGCTTGCACGTTGGCAGGAGCGCGCTTGCCGTCGCAACACACTTGGTGCCAGAACCGCAGATCTGCACGACCGACCACGCGCTTTGGGTGGCCAACGCGGCGCTGCAGCCGTCGGCGCTCGCGCCGTCGCAGCCAGGCAGCGAGTCACGCATCTCGATCGCGGCGCCATTGCATTGGTATTCCGTCGACAATGGCGCGATCGAGCACGGCGTGCCCGCAGGCTGGATGGTGTGCGCGCCGATGTCGCAACAGGCGCCCGCTGCGCAGCATCCCGGCTTCGGTGCAACAACGCACAACCCAGCGACACTATTGCACGTCTGCTGCTTGCATGGATCGTCGCTCGGCGGGCAATCTGCGTCGCTGGTACAACAACCAATCTGCGCCTTGCCTTTGCACTCGCCGGACGATGTGCAGATGTCACTGAACGTGCACGAATCCCCATCGTCGCAGTAGCTGCCGCTGTTGGCCGTCCATTCGAGGCCATTCTGCAAGGGCGCGCACACCTTGCACGGGGCATCCGGCGCGACGGTGCCCTCGAGCACGCAGGCGCCGTCCAGAAGACAGTAGCCTGGCTTCAGCTCGCCGCCGCACTCGCCGCTCTTGGCATCGCACGCGCCCTTCTGGCAGGGCGAAGGTGAAGGGCAACTCTTTGGAACGATACTGCATGTGCCCGTCAGGACATCGCAAGTGTCGCTCGTGCACGCGTTGCTGTCGTTGCACTGCGTGTCTGCGGAACAACACCCCAGCTTCTTGGTCAGCGAACATTGCCCAGTGACGGCGTCACAGGCCGGCACGTCGCAGGGGCCAGCGGTCGGGCACTGGCTGGCACTGGTGCAACAGCCGGACGTCACGGACCAATCTGTGGCCAGCACCATAGCGTCGCAGCGTTTGCAGGTGCTGTCGGCCGATGTCACGCCATCGCCCCAGCAGGTGCCGCCGATCAGGCAATAGCCTGCCAGCAAGCCATGACTGCAGCCGACTTGCGGGTCGCATTCGTCCACGGTGCACTCAAGACCGTCGTTGCACGCCGCGGCATCGCAGGCGGGTCCGTCGTCCGCAAGCGCATCGGCTGCCTCGCTGTCGCTGGCAGTTGCGCCATCGGCGATCGCTGCCGTCGTGTCAAATCCGGCGGCAACACCATCGGCGCTCGAAGTCATCTCGCCGTCGATCACGGCAACATCGGCTTTGGTGGCAGCGATGTCGACAGGCTTGGCACCGGCACCATCTTTCGTACCGCCAACGCCAAGATTGCCCGGAAAGCGCAGGCCAATATCAGGCAGAAAGCTCCCAGCATCCCAGGCAGTTTCCAGGCCGTAGCTGCCGCAAGCGCCGATCAACGCACAGACGGCGCCAGCCGTGACGCGGGTCCATCCGACGCAGCAACGCATCTCGCGGCGGGGCGTCTTCATGACTGGGCAGACTCCCATGGCTGTGGCCGCCGCAAGTTAGCGTTCAAATCTATATGGTTGCAGGTCATGCGACCCTTGGCGTGCCGCTTCAGATAGACAAGTGTAGAGGATCCTTGCGCGAGGATGCCAGAGAAAACCGCCGCATCCGTCCCGCAACCCTGGCCACTGCCGAAGCATTGTCGCCACCGGCTCGCCATCCTCTCTTGACAAGGCGACGGGCCGCGAGGATCCTCGGCGCCCCTTTGCCCCCCCCTTCGCCCGGAGACGCGCATCCCATGAACGACTTCACCTTTACCAGCGAGTCCGTGACCGCGGGCCACCCCGACAAGGTCGCCGACCAGATTTCCGATGCGATTCTCGATGCTTTACTCGCACAGGATCCCCGTTCACGCGTGGCGTGCGAGACGCTGGTGACCACAGGCATGGCGCTCATCGCTGGCGAGATCACGACCGAAGGCTATGTCGACATGCCCACGGTCATCCGCCAGACGATTGCGGAGATCGGCTACAACGATCCGCGCGACCACTTTGATGCCAGCACCTGCGCCGTTCTGACGACGATCGGCAAGCAATCTGCGGACATCAGCCAGGGCGTCACCGAAGGTGCTGGCCTGCATGCCGAGCAGGGCGCGGGCGACCAGGGTCTCATGTTTGGCTATGCCTGTGATCAAACAGAAGAACTGATGCCGTTGCCGATCATGCTGGCCAGCAAGCTGACGCGCCGGTTGGAAGATCTGATGCACGCGCAAACCCTTGCGTGGCTGCGCCCAGACGGCAAGAGCCAGGTTTCGGTGCGCTATGCTGACGGCAAGCCGGTGGCGATCGACGCGGTCGTGGTCAGCACGATGCACTACGACTCCGTGCGGTACGCCGATCTGCGCGAAGACGTGATCAACCATGTGATCAAACCTGTGCTGCCCGAGCACCTGCTGCACACTGGCACGCTGTTTCACATCAATCCGACTGGCAAATTCGTCGTCGGCGGCCCCCACGGTGACTGCGGCCTGACGGGCCGAAAGATCATCGTCGACACCTACGGTGGCTGGGGAAGGCACGGCGGCGGCGCATTCTCCGGCAAGGATCCTTCCAAGGTCGATCGCTCGGCCGCGTACTTCGCACGCTATGTCGCCAAGAACATCGTCGCGGCGGGGCTCGCCCACGAGTGCGAGTTGCAGGTCTCCTACGCCATCGGCGTCGCGCGCCCCACCAGCGTGCGCGTATCCTGCAACGGCACCGAAGCCATCGACCCATCGCGCATCGAAAAGGCTGTGATGGACACCTTCGACTTCCGACCTGCTGAAATCATTCGGCACCTGGACTTGTTGCGCCCCATCTACCGCCTGACCGCCGCCGGCGGTCACTTCGGCCGCTCCGAACCGGAGCTGACGTGGGAACGCACCGACGCGGTCGATCGGTTGCGCACCGCCGCCGGCCTGTAGCGCTTTGACAGCGGTGTCCCCGGTGCCCGGCGCCTTGACACGCAAGACACAGTCGCGTAGCCTTTTCGGCCCCGCCGATCGTGCGGATTGCCCGTGATGAAGAGGACACTGCCATGAGCCTGACCAAAGAGACCGACCACATCCGCCACCAGGACGTGCCGCACCAGTGGCACATCGTTGACTTTAATGACGTCGTGTTGGGGCGCGCCGCCGTGAAGATCGCCGACGTGCTGCGCGGCAAGGACAAGCCGAGCTACACGCCAAACGCGGACACGGGCGACTTCGTCATCGTCATCAACGCGGCCAAGCTCAAGCTGACCGGCAAGAAAATGGACGACAAGATGTATCGGCATCACACACAGTTCATGGGCGGACTCAAGTCCTTCCCTGCACGGCTGTACGTGCAGCGCAACAGCGAAGACGCCATTCGGCGCGCGGTGTGGGGCATGCTGCCCAAGGGGCCGCTGGGTCGCCGCATCATCAAGAAGCTCAAGGTCTATGCCGGTGCCACGCATCCGCACGCCGCGCAGAATCCAACGGCCCTGGCGCTGTAGAGGTCCCCTCGCGCTGAGAGACCAGCGCGCTGAACAGAAAAGGTCAAAGCATGGCAACGACTCGTCGCGTCACTGAATCGAACACTCCCGCCAAACGCTGGTACGCCACCGGCCGCCGCAAGGAAGCCACGGCGCGCGTCTACCTCGCCTCAGGCACGGGGCGCATCCTCATCAACGGCCGTGAAGTCGGCGAGTACCTGCGCCGCCCTGCGCTGGAAATGCTGGTAGGACAGCCCTTCGAGATCATCGAGCGCAAGGACCAGTTCGACGTGCTGGCCACGGTGCGCGGGGGCGGGCTGGCCGGTCAGGCCGGCGCGATCCGCCACGGCATCGCCCGCGCACTGACGGTCTGCGAAGGCGAACTGCGCTCGCCGCTCAAGCACGCCGGTATGCTCACCCGCGACGCCCGCGCCAAAGAGCGCAAGAAGTACGGCCGCGCTTCGGCCCGCGCCCGCTTCCAGTTCTCGAAGCGTTAGGCGATCAATCCCTGGCGTGCCACACGTTTGCCTCGGCGCCGTGTGGTCCGGGATGGCTGGGTAGCTCAGCTGGTTAGAGCGAGCGACTCATAATCGCTAGGTCGAGGGTTCAAGTCCCCCCCCAGCCACTCCTTCCGAACCGGGCACTTGCGTGCTCGGTTCGGCGTTTTTGGGCCAGACTCAAGGAGGGCGCAGCGGCCCTCCAGCGGCGTACCGCGCACCTGCGCGCAGGTCCAACCCACAGTCCCCGGGCTCGCGCGCTCCACGACGCGCAGCGCACTTCGGCTGGCACGCCAGGACCCACCCAGTTGACCGTCTGCCGCCGGCGAGACCCGCTCCAGCGCGATGCCCGGTTTGGCCTTGGGCCATGGACGCTTGCGGTGCCACTGTGCCACATCGACCAATTGCCTGCGCCAGCGCAGCTCCAGCCGGCCTGCCTGGTTGGGTAGACGCAGACCGCGCAGCCGCGCCTCCCCCTGCCCCTGACCATGTGGCGTCAGCACGACGATCGCACCCGGCATCAGCAGCGGTGCTGTCATCCGTTCGGGAACGAAGGTGCGTCCGGACGGCAGCGTCAGCGCCAGATCGGCAAGCCGCACGGCCGATTGCGAGAGATTCACGACTTCAACGAATTCCGCCACGGTGTCGTCGAGCAACAACGGGTCGACCATCAACTCGCTGATGATCAGGCGCGGCGCGGCCGGGTCTGGCGCAGGCGCTGCCGCTGCGGTGACGGCGTCGCCGAGTGGCGCCCCATGTTCCGCACGTGCTTGCTGCAACCGCAAGAGTGGTTGTGTTCCCGCGAGCGCTTGGGCGTCCACGCCGCGGCTGCAGCCAGCCCCGACAAGCGCCGCCACCAACAGGGAGCACCACTGCAAGCGACACATCCCGCTTGAGCCTCTCGTGAGAACCATATCAGCCTCCCGGCGCAGTTGCGCGTTTGTGCCGGTGGTGACGCAAGCTTCGTGCCAACACATACAAGCAATCATTTCCTGGTGTTTTGCGGAGAGCGAGGTCTCAAAGCGAGACAAGTCTCAGTCTCAGTGAGACTTCACTGCGACCGTGACGCAAAGATTTTGCCTGCGCGATCCGCATGATCCGTCGCTCACCCATTCTTGACAGCCAGACCTCGGGGCCTACAATTCGCGGATTCAGCAGCACCACGCCGGGCTGAGATGCTCGTCGCCGTCGCCGCCGAGTTCCTGCCGCCAAGAAGGTTCCTCATGCATCAGCGATTGCGCCCTTTGGCCTTGACCCTCGTTGCGCTCGCGACCTGCATGGCGGCACCCGCGGCAGCCGCCGAGCGCGAGATCGAACGCACGCTGGCGATCGTTGAGCTTCGCGCCGGACCAGACCAAAATAGCTTGACTGTCGACTATTTGCGCGACGTCATGGCTGCCTTCAAGGAGGAAAACACAGGCGACTACATCCTCATTTCCGGCGAGAAGATCGCCGAGAAAATGGGGCGCAATCGCGATCAGGTGCCTGGCGCGATCACGGAGGAGCGGCGCAAGGCTCTGGTAGAAGCCAAGCAGAAAGGCATCGCTTTTCTTGACAACGCCGACGCCGCGAACGCGATCAAGGCGTTACAGGCAGCCGAGTCGAAGTACCGTGCCACGTTGGCCGCTCCCGGTGCGGATGACGCACTGCGCAAGGAATACCTCGATGTTCTCGCGCAGTTGGCCACGGCCTATGTCGTCGCCAAGGACCGCGACGCTGCAGCGGAAGTGTTTCGTGTCGTCATCACCACTTTTGGCCTCAAGGCGCGCATCACGGACGACAACTACCGACCGGACGTCGTCGAACTCTTCAAGTCTGTTGTAAAGGATGTCAACCAGTTGCAGAAAGGCGCCGTCGATGTTGCCTCGACGCCAGTGGGCGCACACATCATCCTCGGCGGCATCGACCGCGGCGCAACCCCGCTGATGATCTCGGATCTGATTCCAGGCACCTATGCGCTGCGGTTGCAGCTCGGCCCGAGCACTTCGATGCTGCACCGCGTCAAGATCGGCGGCGGCACCACGACCAAGGTCAACATCGACCTTCCCTTTGAGAGCCACCTGGTGCTCGAAGACAAGAACGTCGGCCTCACTTACGCGGATCTCGAGGCTGCCAAAGCTCGCGTGCAACTCGACGCCGCGACTTTGGGTCGCGATCTCGGTGTCAACATGGTGTGTGTCGTCGGTGTTCTCGACCAGAATCTCGTTTCCTACGTGATCGACGTGGGTCAGAATCGCGTCGAGCGCAGCGCGATCGTAAAGGTTCCCGGGGTCGGAACGTCCAAGCGCGCTGTAACACGGGTCCTGACGACGATCCTGGGCGAGAAGGCGTCGGAAGACGTGCCACCGCCGCAGCACAAACCGTCGGCGGGCCGCCCCTGGTACAAGAACGTGCCGGCAATGGCGGTGGCGGGTGGGGCGGTCGTGGCGCTGGCGATCGGGCTGGCCTACTCCAGTTCGCTGTCGGGCTCGGACCAGGTGGTCACAACGCAAGCAGAGAAAGATACCATCGAACAGCACCGGCTCATCGCGGGCGGCGGTCTGGGCCTGGGTGGCGCGCTGGGCATCACGGCTGCAGTCCTGTTCCTGCTCGATGGCGGCACGACGTCTGGTGAGGCAACGGCGCAGGCGTCTGGCCTGGGTTCGGCATGGGCGATGCCGCCGCCGCTCGGTCTCGCTCCCGTGACCTTCGCCGCGCGGTGACCGACGCCCCACTCGCCGCCTTTGCCGGCGCCGACGAGGCCGCCGCAGCGCTGCGAGCGGGTCGGCTGATCGTCCATGCAACCGAGGGGCTGTACGGCATCGCAGCGGATCCGCTCCGGGCTGACGCAGTGGCCGCGCTGGACAACCTGAAGGGTCGCCTCGAGGGCCAGGGCTACATCCTGATTGCCGCAAGTGCCCACGACTGCAACGGCTGGACCGATTGCACCCGCGACGTGATGGCCCTGTTGGCACACCGCTTTCCGACGCCTCTGACGATCGTGTGCCCAGCCGGACCACAGGTGCCCAGCCGGGTCCGTGGCGAGGGCGCAAGCGTCGCTCTGCGCATTGACCGCCACCCGGCCTCCCAAGCCATCGGCGCCGAGCTGCGCCACCCATGGGTCAGCACGAGCCTGAATCTGCATGGCCAGCCGCCAGCGACGCATTGGCGCGACGTGCCGTCGGCGCTGGCGCAGGCACTGGGTGGCGTCCTCGATCTCGGCCCGGCACCGCATGGAACAGCATCGACCATCGTTCGTGTCACCGCGGGCAAGGTGGCAATCGTGCGCGCCGGCGAACTGAATCTGGAAGCGATTCAACAGGTTCTGGACGCGCTTGCCGCCGCTGACGGAGGATGATGGACACGGCGCCGCGGGGCGACGAGACGCTCGACACGCTCTTGAGGGGCAAGATCCGTCTATTGCAGGCCAAACGCGGTTACCGCACGTCGGTCGACGCCATGGCCCTGGCCTACTTTGCCGCGCGCCAGCGATCGGCGGTGCGCACTTGCATCGACCTCGGTGCCGGCTCCGGCCTGGTTTCCATCTTGTTGGGCAAGCACTTTCGTCCCGCGCACCTCGTGCTGGTGGAACGCCAGCCGCAGATGGCCGAGCGCGCCGCCCGCAACCTGCAACTCGCCGGCCTGACGGATCGCGCGACGGTGGTGACGTGCGATGTTGCGCAATCGTTGCCAAACCTGCCGGCCGCCGACCTCATCGTGTGCAATCCTCCTTATTTCCAGATAGGTGCGCGTCAGGCGCCCCGCGATGCGGAGCGGCTCATCGCCCACTGCGAGACGACCGCCGGCATCGAGCGCTTCGCTGCCGCGGGGGCCGCGCTGCTCGCGCCAGACGGTGCGATGTGCATCGTGTATCCCATTGAGTTTGCGGAGCGTGCCCTGGTCGCGCTGACCGCCGCAGGCCTTGGCGATGTGGCGCGTTGCCGCCTGGTGCACCGGCGCGGCGACGCGGCGGCAAGCCGCGTCCTGCTGTTCGCGACAAGCTCGGCAGCGACCAGCGTTTCCGACTTGCCGGACGTGTACTTGCACCCGGCGGGCGCCCCAGACAGCACCTACGATCCAGCCATCGAATCCTTTCTTGAGTCGCTCTAGGCAACGGCCGCGCTGGCCGCCAACTTGCGATAGCCGGGACCGAATGCTACCTTGAAACCAGCATCGGGGTGCCAGGCCGCTTCCCTGCGAAACGCGAGGAGAGTTGCACGGCCCGACCTCCGGAGGATGTCATGCTGGACGCATTCATCATCGAGCAGATCAGGCGCAGAGAGGAAAAAGACGATCGCGTGCAGCCTCGACTCGAAATTCCTGGACGGTACCCGTTGCAGCAGCCGCCGACCTGGAAGCCCGAGGACGATCGCCAGCACCGCGACCACGATGCGGATGACGAACATCGCGGCGTGATCGTGCTGGACATGTAGGATCGGTCAGCCCCGCACCGGCGCGCTTGCCGGCCTCCAACCTCAGAGTTCCGAGCGCGACTGCACCACGCGCGCCAACAGGCCATACGCGACAGCTTCTTGCGCGGTGAGCCAGTAATCACGCTGCGTGTCGGCGTCGATGCGTTCGCGCGGCTGCCCGGTCTCTGCGGCCAGCAATTCATTGATCCGGCTGCGTGTCTTGATGATCTCGTTCGCCGTGATCTCCAAGTCACTGGCAGGGCCATACACCGTCATCGGAATCAACGGTTGGTGAATCAGCAGGCGCGCATTCGGCAGCGCCAGGCGATCCTCCTTGCGCGCACCCAGCAAGATGATCGTGGCGATCGAGGCCGTCAGCCCGACGCACAGTACGCGCACCCGTGGAGAAACAAAGCGCATCATGTCGTAGATTGCCATCCCGGCCGTCACGCTGCCGCCCGGTGAATTGAGCAAGAGCGTGATGGGCGTATCGGCGTCGTCAGCCTCCAGCACGAGCAACTCGCCGATGGCGCGCGCGGCCGTCTTGTCGTTGATTTCACTCGTAATTTGGATCGTCCGCGACTTCAGGAGCTTCTCGGTGATGGGATCGCGCATGGCCTCTTCGGGCTTGGCTTCCTTCTTCTCCAGGGTTGGAACGGGCTGGGCCAGACGTGACATCGGAACTCCGCGTGCAAGGCGAGATGGGAAGGTTTGGGTGACAGGGCGAGTCTAGCACGTGAAGAAGGCTGCGACCACCTCGGCGGCGCGCGTCTGCTCGGCAGTGGTGAGGCCAGGATAGACTGGCAGAGCAAGGACTTCCGCGCAAGCGCGCTCGGCCTCTGGCAGACTTGGCGCGGGATGCGCCGCCGCCAGCGCGCCCTGCCGGTGCAACGCAGACGGGTAGTAGATCGCCGTGCCGACACCGGCAGCGTCCAGCGCCGCGCGCAAGGCATCGCGTTGATTTGTGCGAATCACGTACTGATTCCAAGCATGTCCGGGAACTTCGACAGGCAAGGTCAAGCGATCCGGGCCCAAGCCCGCGGCGATCGGTGCGAGCGCCGACTCCCACGCGTCAGCGTGCTGGCGCCGCAGCGCGACCCAGCCGTCCAGCTGCGGCAATAGCACGCCGAGGAAGGCAGCCTGCAGCGCATCCAGGCGGAAGTTGCCCCCGAGATGCTGGTGCTGATAGCGCACTGCGCAGCCATGCTGCCGCTTTTCGCGCACTTTGGCGGCCAGCGCCGCGTCATCGGAAAAGACGGCGCCGCCATCGCCGAGAGCGCCGAGGTTCTTCGCTGGAAAAAAGCTCAAGGTTCCAGCGATGCCCGTGCGGCCGACAGAACGACCGTCGGCAGCGCGCGCTCCGATGGCCTGCGCGCAATCCTCGACGAGCAGCGCACCGCGACGCGCGCACAGCGCGGCCACCTGCGTCAGCGGCTGCGGTTCGCCGAACAGATGCACCGACAGAACCGCCCGCGTGCGTGGCGTCCAAGCGGCTTCAAATTGCTCGACATCCGGATAGAAGAGACCCGGCGCGAGATCGACGAACACCGGCCGCAGCCCGGCACGCAGCACGGAAGTCGCGGTCGAGATGAAGGTAAAGGCAGTGGTCAGCACCTCGTCACCCGGCTCCGGCCCCAGCGCCATGAACGTGGCCAGCAAGGCGTCGGTGCCGCTCGACACGCCGACGACGTGCGGCGAGCCCAGGTACTGCCCGAGATCACGCTCAAAATTGAGAACCTCCGGGCCGAGCACCAGTTGGCCGTGGGTCAGGCAGCGCTCCAAAGCGGCGTGCAGTGCATCCTTGTGCGGCCCCAGCATGCGGGCCAGATCGAGAAGGGCGACTGGAGGAGGTTTTTGCGTCATGGATCCTTCCGTTCTTCTGCAGGGATGAGCGCAGTGCCCGTGTGTTTCCAGTTGGCGCTGCACCGGGTGCATGTGGCGCGTTCGCCACCTTCGGGCCGGGTCGGCAAGGAAAGCCGCTCGCCGCATCGGCACACCCAACCACGGATTCGTGCTGGATTTCCGACGACAAGTGCGTGGGCCGGCACGTCGCGGCTGACGACGGCCCCTGCGGCCACGAAGGCATGGGCGCCGATGGTGTGTCCGCAGACGATCGTGCTGTTGGCGCCGAGGGTTGCGCCGGGCCCGACGTAGGTGGGCGCCATCTCGCCTTGGCGGCTGACCTCGGCGCGCGGCCAGATGACGTTGGTGAAAACGCAGGATGGGCCGCAAAAAACGCCATCACCGAGCGTAACGCCCTTGTAGACCGAGACATTATTCTGGATTCTGACCCGATCGCCGACTACAGCGCCGCCGGCCACGAACACATTCTGGCCCAGGACGCAGTCCTTGCCGACGCGAGCGCCATCCATGACATGACAGAAGTGCCAGATTTTCGTGCCGTCGCCGATTGCCGCGTCACCGCTGACGACGGAACTCGGATGGATCATCACGTTGTGCGCCACCTGCGTGCCGATGGGCACGGGTAGACCGCCGGATTGCAGGGATCGCTCCGCAGCGTCGAGCACCGTCAGCACGCGCAGGCCTTCCTGGCCGTCGGCCACAATCGGCGCATCCGGCGCGGCTACGGCATCGAGAAACGCTTGCATTTCGCGCCGCAATGGCTCTTCGTCGGGCAGAGGCACCTTCTCTGCCTCGGCCTTGCGCGGCTCTGGAATGCCGTCCCTCCAATCCACGCCATGGCGGTAGAGCACCAACTTTTCCGACTGCGGCAGACGATCGTCGAACACGGCCATGGCATCCTGACCGACGACGACCAGACGCTGCTCCTTGAACGGATGCAGCCAGGACACGTAGATATGCGCTTGCACGCCGTTTTCCCACTGCAGCTGCGTCACCGTCGAATCAGCGATGCGGGGATGCAAAAACGCCGCGCCCGTCGCCGTGACGCGCGCTGGCATCGCGCCGGTCAGCCGCAGCATGACAGCAATGTCATGGGGCGCGAAGGACCAGAGGCTGTTCTCCTCCCGACGAAACCTTCCTAGATTCAAACGGTTGGAATACATGTACAGCAGCCGTCCCAGCGTTCCCTGCTGGATCAGCTTGTGCAGGGCAAGGACGGCCGGATGGTGGTGCAACAAGTGGCCGACCATGAGGACGCGGCGCTGCTGCCGTGCCAGGTCGATGAGCGGCGGACACTCCTCCACACGCAAAGCAAGCGGCTTCTCGACGAAAACGTGCTGGCCTCGCTCCAGGTAGAGCCGGGCAAGGCGCACGTGCCATGCCGCTGGCGCAGCGATCACGACTGCACAATCCGCTGGCACATCCTCTGGTTGCGAGCAAACGACGGCGCGCGGATAGAGGCGGCGGGCATCCGCTTGACTGGCTGCTTCGGGATCGCAGATGACGGCGAGGGCGCCGAGCGCGTCGAGGTTGCGGGCGAGGTTGCGGCCCCAGGCGCCAAAGCCGATAAGGGCGACGGATGTGGGCATCGGGACCTCCTGGATCTGGCTCCGGCTTGCGCATGTAGCACTGTAGGCGTTGCACGACAACGATTTGGCGCACAACGCTGCTTGGGCTATTCTTGGCCCCTCAGAATCTGGAGGACGGTTTGCGCTTTCTTGCCCCGATGCTGGTGATCTTCGGCTGCCTTCTGCCGGTGACGGTGTTCGCTGCTCCGCGCTGCGTCGATGGCGTGCTCGAGTGCCGTGACATGCAGTGGTACGGCGAAGAAAAGATTGCGGGCATGAGCGTCAAGGAACTGCGAAGCCGCCGCAAGGGCGACAAGTGGATCGCCGCGCATTGTCAGCCGATGAGCGTGGAGCCGGCAAATTGCGATTGGAAACATTTGGGTACGACGGGTTCACCAGCGCCCGACGTGCAGCGTCCTGGCCGCGCGCTGGCCGACGCGACCGAAGTCGTGGCCTCCCGTGACCCGCGTGGCAAACTCGGTCCTACCCCTGCGCCGCCGCGCGAGCCGGCCGCCGTCATCGACACGGGACCCTTTTCCGCGGAAATTGCAGCGGCAGCCGAACGTTACAAGCTCCCGACCGCCCTCTTGCGCGGCGTGCTGCAAGTCGAGAGCGGCGGCAATCCGCTGGCCGTGTCGCACAAAGGCGCCGTCGGCCTGATGCAACTGCTGCCCGATACCGCCAAGGCGATGGGCGTGGACGATCTCTACGATACCGCGCAAAACGTCATGGGGGGCGCACGGTTCCTGCGCGTATTGGCCAACCGATTCGACGGCGATCTGGTCAAGGTGCTGTCGGCGTACCACGCCGGTTCGACGCGCGTGCTGGGCCGCGATGCCACACCTTTTGCCGCGACAGACGACTACGTTCGCAAAGTTCTGAAAATCTATTATCAGTTGCGCGACGCTGGTGAACGGCGCAGCGCAGGCTGACTCTCGAATCCGCGCGGCTCTACCCGCTCCGATCCAGCGAGGCCCCCCCATGGACTCCTCTCGGCTATTCGCTGCGACATTGGTTTCCCTTGCCGTCGCCGGCTGCGCGGAGACGGTGGTCGCGTGTGCCAAAGATGGCAGTTGCCCTGCCGGCCACCACTGCGTGGCCGGGGTCTGTCAGGCGGGCGCGGCAGGGACGGTGGGCGCGACGGATGCCACAGCAACGAGCGATACCCAAGATGTCAAAGCCATTGTTTGCGAACCGAATCTGGCAGGCGGTCCCACACCACGCGGCGATCTGGCCGGTGGATTTGTCGGCGGGCGCCTGGCGATCGTCTACGGCGACGACGGTGTACCGGTGCAGTGTCAGCCAGCGCCGCACGCGACCCAGGACATCTGGTGGTTCGATCCGTGTAAAGGCTGGGAGGCCATGACGGGCGATGCGCCACCGCCGCGCTCGCGCGCTGCATCGGCTACGGACGCGAAAGGCCATTGGCTATACGTCTATGGTGGCCGCTACCGAGCCGCGTCGAGCGGTGCCTATACGGTGCGCGGCGACCTGTGGCGCCTCGATGGCAAGACCGGGGCATGGCTGGAGCTCAATGACGGCGCGGGAGGTCCCGCAGCTCGCTCCAACGCGGTCCTGGCCGTGCGACCTGGCGACGGCACGCTCCTGCTTCATGGCGGCAACACGTCCAGCGACGGTGCGTCGTTTGGCCCACTTGGCGATGTCTGGACCTACCAGGCCGCCGCCGGTGCTTGGAGCAAGCAGCCCACGACCGGCACCGCGCCCACGGCACGCCTGTTCCACGCTGGTGCCGTCACCGCAGATGACAAGTACTTCGTGATCTACTCCGGTGGTGGCGCCAACGCATTTCAAGGACCGTTCATGCAGGACGTCTGGCGCCTGGACCTGCAGACATGGGATTGGAAGAAGATCGGCGGCCAAGGTGATGTGCCGATGGCGCGCATCAAAGCAGGATTGCTGGCTATTCCCGGCCATGCACGCCTCTTGATGTTCGGTGGCCACGACGACGGTCCCGTGGGAAATCGCAATGATCTCTGGTGGCTTGATCCGGAAAGCGGTGAGTTCGTCGCCGCGCGCATCGGCGATCTAGGCGCCGACAATGACCCCGACATGCCCTTCAAGCAGCCCAACGCATTCTGCGATTTCCCATCTGATTTTACGCAGATCGACAAAGCCGCTCCAGAGCGGCGCGAGGCGTTCTTGTGGGACTACGATCCCGCAACCAAGAAGATCTGGCTGTTCGGCGGAAAGAGCGACTGCGGCGACTTGCGCGATGTCTGGACCCTCGACCCAGCCACACTGGCATGGGAAGCGGTAGACGATACGCCCAAGGGTTGGTCGTGCGAGCGCTACCTCAGTCCTTGCTCGACATTGTGCAACTAATTCATGGAGTCAAAGATGGCCCGCGCCTTCGTTCTCATCTGCGTGCTCGGTTTTTCCGGCTGCACGACGACCACGGCCGTCGATCCCGGCATCTGCACCAACGCTCCGCAGATTCTTCATCCAGGTGCTGACTTGCACGGCCACGACTGCACATCGGGCGCCACCTGCATGTACGGCGTCTGCACCAAGAGCGCGATGCAACTCGGCGGCACCGCAGCGTTCGGTGTCTGCACCAAGGACTGCTCTTGCGGCGCCCACTCCGCGTGCAGCGACGAGGACGACGAGGCGGCGGGCCTGCACTTCACCTGCATTCGCGCCGCCAAAGGCCCCGGCGCGGAGTGCGCCATCTACTGCAAAACACTCAGCGACTGCCAGAAGATCAACCCCCAGTTCACGACTTGCACGAGCGAGGTGAAGGGCGTCTTCGTCTCCGGCGTCAAAGTCTGTGCGATGACCAAGTAGCGATTGCGCGCGTTGCGCATGCCCACGCGCGGTGGTATCGTCGCGAAACGACGCAATTCTGCGACGGTGAGAAGCCGAAGTTGGATCCTTCACCTGCAGGTGGGCCATCGACGCTGCTGTTGAGCGTGGCCCTTGTGTTTTCGGTCAGCGCTGCCTTTGTGTTTTCCGGCAGTGAAGCCGCCATCACGAGCTTGGGCGAGCCGCGCATTCGCCGCCTGCTCGAAGGCAGAAAGGGTCCGGCGCGCTGGCTCGACTTGTGGCTCACGGATCCCGCCAGTGTGCTGACCACGTTGTTTACGGGTCACACGCTCTCGCTCGCGTCCGCCGCGGCGCTGAGCGCGGTGTGGTCCCTGCAGACCGCCCAGGGCCACGGCTGCGCGGCGAGCATCTGCTGGATTGCGCAAGGTATTGCACTCGGCGTGGTGGGGCTGGTTCTCCTTCTTGCCGGTGGCATCATCCCCAAGACGATGGCGCGCAACCACCCCGAGTGGTTCCTGCCATTGATGCACGGTGTGTGGTGGTTTCACCTGGCGTCGCGCTGGTTGACCTCGCTGCTCAACCGCCTGTCCCTGCGCCTCGCGCGGGCCCTCGGCGACGAGTCAGCCTCCTCCGGGTACCATGTGACGGAAGAGCAGATCGAAGACATGGTGCGCATCGGCAGTGAGGCCGGGTCCATCGACGGAGACCAAGGCGACATGCTGCAAGCGGTCTTCGATCTGTCGGATCGGCCAGTGCGATCGATCATGACGCCGCGCACGCAGATCGACGGTCTGCCGATGGATGCGACTTTTGAGGCAGTGGCGGCGGAAGTGCAGAATTCGAACTTCTCGCGCTATCCGGTCTATGACCGCACGCTGGACCACATCGTCGGAATTTTCTACAGCAAAGACCTGACTTTGCATGTCCTGACCGGCAAGGCGGGACCTTTCGCCCTGGGCGATCACATTCACGAGGCCCGTTTCGTGCCCGAGACCAAGAAAGCGGTGGAATTGCTCAAGGACTTTCAGAAGACTTCCGCGCATATGGCGATTGTCGTGGACGAGCACGGCGGCACTGCCGGCATCGTGACGATGGAAGACGTACTGGAGGAGTTGGTCGGCGAAATCTATGACGAATACGACGAGCAGCAACCGCCCTCCACACAGATCAGTCCGAACGGCTGGGAGATCGACGCAAGCGTGGAGATTCGCGATCTGGATGACGAACTGAGGCTGGCGCTGCCGGAAACGCCTAGCTACTCGACACTTGGCGGCTTTCTCATCCAACAGCTCGGCCACGTGCCCAAGGCCGGCGAGGCATTGCGCTGGCAGGGCATGACGCTCGCGGTGCTGGATGCCGACGACACGCGTGTCATTCGTGTCGAAGTACGGCGCCAGGCAGAGGGCGATGCACCAGCCCTCAAAGCCGCTGTCTGACTACGGAAGCGTCAGCGTGCGGTTGGGCGCATTCGGCTCGACTTTGGTCGTCTGCCCGGACAGGACCCCCACGGTCACGCCGCCCAACACCGCCGCGCCCACACCCGTCCAGAACCACCAACGGCCGAAGATCGAACGATCTTCCTGCACTGTCGGCGGCGGCACCGGCTTGAGTTCGACCGCGAGGCGCAGTTCCTCGCCCGCGCGCACATCGACGGTATGCTTCTCGCCGAGGTAGCCGGCCGACACGATCTGCAGCGTCTGCGTGCCCGGACTGACATCGCCGTCAAACGGCGTGCGGCCCAGCAGCTTGCCGTTCAGCACCACTTCGGCGCGTTGGACATTGCAGGTGATTTTGACGATGCCGCCAGTAGGCACGAGGTCTGCCTCGACTTCAGACTCCTGGCCGGCACCCGCCATGACGGTATCGACGAACGGCGCAAAACCACGTTTCTGCACGCGAACGGTGTAGGTCTGCCCGGGCCGGACATCCAGAGGACCAGGCAGCGGCACTTCACCGACCTCCTGGTCGTTCAAGAAAACCTTGGCGCCGCGTGTCAGCGAAGACACCGTGATCGATGCCTTGTCAGAAGTCGGATGCCCTTTCTTGGGCGCGCCAAGCAAGGGCGCCGGCCCCAGCGCGAGCAGCGCGACAAGCCATGCTGCGATGACATGCTGACGGCGGGAATGCTGCGTTGCCATGCGTGAACCCCCGAACGCGAATCTCATCGCACATCATCGCGGGAGCGTGCAGATTGGGCAAGTGCAGCTTGTTGCCTGCGGGCCGCCAACCACGTCGCGGTGGCGCGTGCGATGCTGGCGGCGATGTGGCGGTCGGCCGAACTGCTCACGGAGGCAAAACGTGCGCGATCATAGGCGCCCGCGAACCGGCGCAGGCGCAGGCCGGCTTCGGCATCCAACGCGGCAACGCGCTCGGCCAGGGCGGCCCACGTTTCCCACGACTGACGGCCCAGCCCGCGGCGCAGAAGTTGGCGCTGCAACTGCGCCGTCGCACGATCCACTGCCGGATCAAAGCCTTGCGCACGCGCACGCCGCCGGCGCCGCCACGTGAAGATCAAACCGGCCAGACCCGCCGACGCCGCCGCCCCCCCCAACCACGGCAGCAGACGCGTGGCAACTCCTTGCTGTTTCTTCGCATTCACCTCTGGCTGGCCAGTTGGCACTGCGTCACTGTCCGCGCCCGGCGATCGCAGTTTACCGAGCAGGTTGCCGACCGAGCGCATGGCTTCGACTTGGCGCTCCAGATCGTATTCGACCACCCACTGATACCAAAGCAACGAGAAACTATCGAAGACCTGCCGCACGCGCGGACCGATGCCCTCTTGAGGCGGCGCCACCTGGCCCGTCGGCGGCGTCGGGTCGAAGGTGCGCCAACCCGCGCCGGCAAAGTAGACCTCGACCCAAGCGTGCGCATCGCCTTGGCGGATGGCCAGGTACTTTCCATAGGGATTCCAAAGCCCTCCGACGAAGCCGTGCACTTCACGCGCCGGGTGGCCGAGGCTGCGGGCCATCAGCGCCATCGCGGTGGCAAAGTACTCGCAATGACCGCTCTTTCGCCCGAAGAGGAAGTCGGCCAGCGGTTCTTTCGGGTCCTGATCGCCAGCCAGCGAGTACTTCCAGCCCTTGCGCAGCCCACGTTCCAGCGCAACCACCTGATCGAAACGCCCTTGTGCCGACCCGACAAGATCACGCGCCAACCTGGCAACGCGCGGATCCAGGTCGGCCGGCAGTTCTGTCCAACGCTCGAGGACGCGCCTGGAGGCAAGCTTGTCGGCATTGCGCAGTCGCTCGGCCTCTTGCGCCGCACCCTCCGTTTCTACAACAGAAACACGGTAATGCAGCGCCGTGTCGGGCGGCGCACGGTAGGTGAGATCGCCGGTCCTGGTCATCGCGACTTTGCGCTTGCGACCGCGCAGGTAGTCAAAGCGTGCATCCAGGATTTCGACACCGTCCGTCCGCGGCGGGGCGAACAAGACGTGCGCGTCCTGGCTCAGCGGCTCGAGATAGATGTCGGCGCGCCACAAGCGATCACCGGGTGTCCGGGTAGCGCGGGTCGTCGGCACGATGTAACCACGCAGATCCTGCTGCAATTCCCAGGATGTCGTGTCGCCGCGCGTCCAGCCGTTGCCCTCGAAGTGATCGAAGCTGATGCCGCGCAGCCGCACCGACGGGCGCGGCTGGTCCAGTGAGTCGGGAAACTGAACGCGCATGACAACTTCTGGAGAGGTCTTGAGCGCTCCGAAGTGGCCGAGTTGTGCGTCGGTGCCAAAGCCGATGACGGCCTGATTGCCGCGTGTCTGGGCGAAGAAAAAGCCCATGCCCAGGCGCGGGAAAAGGAAGAAGAACAACGCCGAGGCAGCAAGGACGCCGAGCGATACGACAGCCGATGCGCCAAGGAACTTCCAGCCGATGAGGCGACGCGTGCGCCACTCCAGCACGCTCGGATGGGTCGGCGCGTCCGCCCACATGGGCGGCATGGCCACCGGCAATGCCTTGCGCAAGCCCAGCCACCGACGCCGTTTTTGCTGCGGCGCCGGCAACAGGTGCTCGGGTCCGCCATGCGTCTGCACTTCGATTTCGCGCACGAGGTGATGAAGCGTCAGGCCCCACATCGTCAGAACGGCGAAGACAAGAAAACAGCCGGCAAACACAGGGCCCGGATTCACGATCGCCGCGACCAGCAGGAGGATGAACGACAGGGCGATGAGTTGCAGGTAATCCTTGGCGAACCGCCGCTGGAAGAAGCGGCTGACCGTCAAGAGCAGGGCGAATTGCAGCGCGTGAAGCAGCCAGTTGCCGTCCGTCAGGGACCACGCGACCAGGCTGGCAAAGGCCAGCAGTAGGGCAACAGTCCAGATACGCACGGTCAACGGGCGCGGGGGCGCACCATGCGCGTCACGGAACAGGCTGGCGATCAAGGCAGCGACAAAGGCAACCGGCGCTGCCCAGCCCACTTCGCCGCTCAGGGCCACTGGCACGAAGGCCGCCGTGGCCAGGCCATAGGACACTGCGACGAAGGTGCTTGTCAGGGTCATGCGGCCCCTTGCCCACGGGCATCTGGCCGCAACACCGCCGCAATTGCGCCATCGGCAGCCAGCAACACCTCCACGTGTCCGAAAACGGCGACATGCACATCTGATCGCGCGCCAAAACGCACCACATATTGCTCGGCAGGCAGGCGCTGCCGGCCCCGCGGCCACGAAACCGTAGCACCCAGGGCGATCTCTGCCGCAATGGCGTCGGCGCGCAAAGCGAGGTCAACCCACTCCTGGTCGCTGACCGGCCATGAAGCGGGCGGGTGCCGGTCGGCCAGGGTCAATTGGGCGAGATGCCTGCGAATACGGAGGAGTTGCTCGCTGCTGTGCGCGGTCTCCAGAGCGGCGCTCACGTGACCGTGCAATGTCTCCAGACCCACCGACAGCCCGGAGTTCAGCATCGCCGCGCAGAACCCGGCGACCGTCGCGCAGGCGCCGTCCAGGCTCGTGACATCGCTGTCCGCGTCCGGGGCGACGTTGACGAAACGCACAAGGCAAAGCCGACTTGCCTCTGCCTCCCATTCGCGCGCAATCAGCCTCTCGCGCCGCGCCGAGACCTTCCAGTGAATGTCGCGCAGCGAGTCGCCGGCCCGAGCGTCGCGCAGCGCGCGGAACGCGTCGCCCTGCCCGGCCTTGCGTCCGAGATCCAGCGTACCGCGCGCATGCATACCGAGGCGCGGCATGTCGACATGTGCGACATTGGGCAGCGACAGCAGGAAGGCCGGCGTGTCATGGAGCCGCACTTTGCGGGCGAACCCGAAGGGATAGGCCGTGGCGATCTGCAGGCCCACCGTCGCGATCGGGCCGCGGCGCATGGCGCGCAGTTGCGCGAAAGCCTGTCCCACTTCACGCGGCGCCAGTTGCAGCAGGTAGCCGGGCCGCGCCTCGAGACTTGGGTCATCCACCAATTCGCCCACTTCGATGTGCAGCGCCGAACGCCGCTTGCCGTTGTGCACTTCCAGACGCAGCGGCATCGCCTCGCCGAGCGTCAGTTCGGCCGGGAAGTGGCGACGTACGCTCACACCTTGAAGATTCCATTCCGAAAGAATGCCCGATACCGCGATGACGCTGATGCACAAGCTCAGCACCAGGTACAGCAGGTTGTTGCCCGTATTGACCGCGCCAGCGCCCAGCAGCAGCGTGATCCCGATGATCCACTTTCCTTCGCGTGTCACGATCAACTTGCGTGGAAACAGGCGGTTGGATCGTCCGAGACTGCGCCAGAAGCCGAGTTGCTGCCGCCTTGCACGCGCCAGGACGCGGTGGCGTTCCCGAATGAGTCGCTCGCGCGTCTGCCCGCCGGCTGTCGTGCTGGGCGAGGGAGCGGCGGCAAACGGGAAACGGCGCGGCATTGCTGGGACGATACCTGTCCTGCCCAACGCCGGCAACCGCAATCCAGCAGGCCTGCAGGCACAGCGGTTTGACCGCACCCTTTGCCTGCACTACAACCGCGCATCGCCGCTGCATCGCCCGCACGGCCTGGAGGCTTCATGGCCGAGTCGATTGAACTGCGGACTTTCACTCACATCGACCGCTTGCAGCCACAGGTGGCCTCCTTCGTCGCGACGGTTGCGCGCGGCTTTCTGCCCCTTGAGGATCAAGCGGCGCTGTTGGTGGAAGTGGCGCCAGGCATGGGCGTGAATCTTGCGACCGACGCGATTCTGAAGAAGACCCAGGCCATTCCTGGGATGCAGATCGTGGAACGCGCCTTCGGCATGATCGAGGTCCATGCCGATGATCAGGGTCAAGTGCGCGCAGCGGGCGATGCGGTGCTCGATCACTTCGGCATCCAGGCCGAGAACCGCCTCAAGCCGCGCATCATGTCGTCGCAAATCATCACGGGCATCGAGGGTTATCACACGATGCTGATCAACCGGATGCGCCACGGCGACATGATCCTCAAGGGTCAGACGCTGTATGTTCTGGAGGTGCACCCAGCCGGCTACGCGCTGCTCGCGACCAATGAGGCGGAAAAAGCGGCTACAATCCGGGTGTTGGAGATGATACCCTTCGGCGCGTTCGGTCGCGTGTGGCTCGGCGGTGACGAAGAAAACATCGCGCAGGCCGCCAAGGCGATCGAGAACGTGCTCGCCTCGGTGACGGGTCGCGAGAACACCGGTGATGGCAAGAAAGCCGGGTAGCGTAAGCAGAAAGCAGCCAAGCTAGGGCTGAACGGCGACGGGCGGCGCCTTGCGCTGGCCGCGCTGATAGTAGACCAACGCCTGCGGCGGCAGCACGAGATACACCTGACCTTTCGGGCTCTTGAGCGCCATCGGCTTGCCGGATTCAATCGCGATCAGCGTGCCGTGCAGGACAGTCTGTTCCTTGTTCTTGATGAGGATCTGGTCATAGCTATCGAGTCCTTTGGGCTCGGAGCGGCCCGCATAGTCGACTTTGGAGATCTCCGGAAACTGCACGAAGCGCAACTCACCGAACTTCGAGAGAATATAGCCGTCCTGATTCTTCGCAACGACATCTGCGAGGACGGTGCGTCCATCCGTCAACGTGATCTTGTCGCCCTTCTCGATGCAAGTCGGACAAACCGTGGTGACCGGCGTGAACGGACGAAAACCGCACAACATCAACCAACTGGCAGCGACGACCGCAACGATCGCGACTCGGCCAGGTACGCGTGCGTGGATGGACTGCATCGGTTCCTCCGCGAAGTAGCAGGAGAGGCAGCCTAGCTTGGATGATCGCGAATCGCAAACGCGCCAGACACGTGCCGCGTTGCGCACGCCAGCGTTCTCGTTCCTGGCCAGCATCTTGCGCGTTTCGGGTTGCACGACGAGACCGAGTTGCGTACACGGTGCTGCATCGCTCATTCCCGTTGCCCAAGGACCCGCCATGAAAGCATTCATCGAAGATGCCCTGCGAACTGCGTTTCCCGATGCACAGTTGCACGTCATCGACACCACCGGCGGTGGCGATCACTTTCAGGTCGAGATCATCTCGCCCTGCTTTGCCGGCCTCAGCATGATCGACCAGCATCGGCGCGTATACGACGCGTTGGGCGACAAGCTGGGCTACGAAATCCACGCCCTCGGCCTTTCCACCCGCGCCCCTGCGGCCTGACCGTTTGCTTTCCAAGGAGTGTTCGCCATGCGCGATGTCCAAGCCGAAATCGCTCAACTCGTCACATCCAAGCCTATCGTTTTGTTCATGAAAGGCACGGCCTCGCTGCCCATGTGCGGCTTTTCCGCGCGCACCGTGGAAGTCATCAAGGCATGCGGCGTGCCCTTCGAGGCCGTCAATGTGCTGGCCGACCCCGACATCCGCGAAGGCGTCAAGATCTTCGGACGCTGGCCGACGGTCCCTCAGCTCTATGTGGGCGGCAAGCTCGTCGGCGGCTGCGACATCGCCACGGCATTGTACGAACGCGGCGAATTGGCGCCCATGCTCAAGCAGGCGGCATCCGCTGTCGCGTGATCGTCGCCGGCGTCAGGAAGGATCGTCCAACAACGCCGCAACCTGCGATGGACGCAAGAGATAACGCGTCTTGCAGTAGTCACACACCGTTTCGAGCAGTTCCTCTCCCTGGGCGAGTTCGCGAATCTCCGCCTTGGGCAAGGTCGCGATCATGCTCAGAATACGGTCCTCGGAGCAGCGGCACAGGAACTTCACCTGTTCGCGTGCGCACTGATCCCAGGAAAAACCCTTCAGCAGATCGGCGGTCCACTGGCGCGCGTCTGGATCGGCCGGGGTCATGCCCTGCCCTATCGGCTGCAGCGCCTCCAAATTACTGATCATACTGATCAAATCCTCGCGGCTGCCCTCCGGCATGAGCTGCACGAGAAAGCCCTGCGCCAGGGTCACGCCCTCGTCATTTGCCTCGACCTGCAAACGCAGCAACGACAGAATCTGTTCGCTATCAAGAAGGTAGCGCATCATCGCCGCGTCGACGCCCTCACCATCGAGGCGCACCGTGCTGCGATAGGCTTGCTTGCCCGAGTAACGCGAACGCGTCACCTCACACACGCCGGCACCGAGGAGCAAGCCATGCTGCTGCAGCGTCACATCCGCATGGCGCGCCAACGCGCGAATCCCGCCCTCGTCCCACGCGTCGACCAGCAGTTGGCCAACGGCGCCGTCATGCTTGAACGCAACCTGCATCCGTTCGTCCGGATTCAGTGTCGAGCGCACGAGCAGCGTCGCCACCATCAACTCGCCCAGCAATTGGCCGACATCGGGTGAACAAGCCAGTCGCGCCGCGGCTTCGCGCACGGTCGCCGTGGCCCGCACGACGAGCACGCGCACTTCGCCGCCGCGTGTCAGCCCGCGCCACAGCGTGTCGACGTGCAACGGCGGGGCCTCGTCGATGAATTGCGTCGGCCCGTTCTGCCGCTCGCGGTAGAGCCTGCGCAAACGCTCGGCCTTGGTCTCGCCCGTCGCGTCTCGGTCTTCGTGTTTGACTTCCTTCACGAATCCGCCTCGCTCGTCACACGCAGCACTTCGGCAAAAGACGTCAGGCCCAGCGCCATCTTCTTGACCGCCGCCTCGCGCAAGCTGAGCATCCCGTCGCGCGCCGCCTGCCGGGCCAACTCGCTGCGGTCGGCCTTGTCGAGCACGAGGCGCCGCAACTTGTCGGACATCGGCATCACTTCGAACACCCCAGTGCGGCCTTTGAGGCCCGTACCGCGGCACACGCCACAGCCGCGGCCGACATACACCGGAAAGCGCTCGCCGGGGCGCACGGCCAGGCCCAGCGCCTGTGCTTCGGCCTGGGTCAATTCGGTCTCTGCACGGCAACTGGTACAAATCGTGCGCAAAAGCCGCTGACTGACCACGCCCAGCAAGGTGGACGAGATCAAGTACGGTTGCGCGCCCAGGTCGACCAGCCGTCCGATCGTTCCCGCGGCATCGTTCGTGTGCACCGTCGAGAGCACGAGGTGTCCCGTCATCGCCGCCTGGATCGCGTTCTGCACGGTCTCAGCGTCACGAATTTCGCCCACCATGATCACGTCGGGGTCTTGGCGCAGCAGCGTGCGCAGCGCGTTGGCAAACGTCAGCCCGAGCCGCGGCTGCACAGCGGTCTGGTTGAAGGACTCGACCACCATTTCGATGGGATCTTCAATCGTCGTGATGTTCAGCGACGGCGTCGCGATGGCGCGCAACGCGGAGTACAGCGTGGTCGTCTTTCCCGACCCCGTCGGCCCACACACCAGCAACAATCCGTGGGGCCTGGCGATGAGTTGACGGACCAGCTCATATTCCTTTGCAAAAAAGCCGACATTGGCCAAGTCCTGCAGCAGTACCTGCGGATCGAAGATGCGCAGCACGATCTTCTCGCCGAAGGCAGTCGGCAGCGTGGAAATGCGCATTTCCACCTCGGTTTCGCCGCGACTCACCTTGACGCGGCCATCCTGCGGACGCCGCTTTTCGGCAATGTCCAGCCGCGCCATGGTCTTGATCCGCGACGTGATCGCCGGGTGGATCACCTTGGGCAGTTCGTGGACCGTGTGCAGCACCCCGTCGATGCGCAGCCGCACCAGCGATTGATCGCGCTTGGGCTCGATGTGAATGTCCGAGGCGCCTTGGTCGAGGGCATAGCGCATCAAGAAATCGACTGCGTGTACGACGTAGCGATCGTCGCCGTCCACGGCTTGACCGGTGGCGCCGAGCCGAACGAGCTGTTCAAAATTGCCGAGATCCGAGCCGGCCTCGCCTGCCCCGGCTGTCGCACCGCGAATCGTGGCACGGAACTGGAAGATCTCATTGATCTGACGGAGGATGTCGCCACGAATCGCCAGCACCAGTTCGACCGGCTGCTCCGCGCGCGCCTGCACTGCCGCGGCCACTTCCTCTGCGCCAGGATCGTCCACGGCCAGAAGAATGCGATTGCCCTCACGGCTGAGCGGCAAGGCGATGTTGCGGCGGGCGTAGGCATAGCTCGTCACGGCCGGCGCCAGACGCCCATCGATCTTGAGCGGATCGATGCGCATGTACTTCAACCCATGGGCATTTGCCACGATCTGCTGGATGCGCTCCTCGCTGACCGCGACGCCGGATGGGCTGACCAAACGCATCGCGGCGATGAGCTCGGTCGGGCTGACGCCGGTGTCGTCGCTGCCGACGCGGGCTCGCTCGCGTTCCATGATGCGCGTCTGGCGCTCCGCGTTGCGCCGCACCTCGCTGGACTGCGCAACGGTCAACAGGTCGCCCGACAACAGGATGTCGAGCACGGCGTCGAGGCTGAGGCGGCCGGCGGGGGCGCGAGAAAGATCCGTCATTCCTCAAGCATCCGACACGTTGGCGCGGACAGCAAGCCGTCTACTGAAAGGCATCGTCGTCGCGATCGCCCACTCCGGCGCACTTCTCTGCAAAATTGTAGAGAGTTCTGTCCAACAGGAAGCGCGGCTTGACGTCCGTCAACGCGTTGAGCGCGCTCGGCATCGCGCCTGGATACTTCGCGTCGATGTCGCGCAGCAACTCCTGCATCTGCGCCCGCTTCATGTCGGGCTGCCGGCTGCAAAGCCCACACGGAACAACTGGAAATTGCTTCATTTTCGCGAACGCAATGAGCCAGTCTTCGGGCACGTAGGCCATCGGCCGAATGACCGTGTTCTTGCCATCATCCGCGCGCAGGATGGGCGGCATCGCCTTGGTCTGGCCGCAAAAAAAGAAGTTGAGCATGAATGTCGCAATCAGATCGTCGCGGTGATGGCCAAGGGCGATCTTCGTGCAGCCGAGACGCTGCGCCGTGTCATAGAGGATGCCGCGGCGCAGTCGCGAGCACAGCGAGCACGTCGTCTTGCCCGGCTCCAGCTTGTCGAGCACGATCTGGTAGGTGTGCTGGTGCTCGATGTGGTAAGGCGAACCAGCTGATTTCAGATGATCTTCCAGCGTCGCGAGCGGAAACCCGGGATGGCCTTGATCCAAGTGCACCGCGAGAATCTCGAACTTGATCGGCGACTTGCGTTGAATGACCTGCATCAGGTGCAAGAGGCAATACGAATCCTTGCCGCCCGACATGCAGACCATGACGCGATCGCCGTCGGCGAGCATGCCGAAGTCCTTGCTGGCCTTGGCCATCAAGTGCGTCAGGCGCCGTTCGAGCAGCGCGGAATCTGTGGGGATCCCGCCGCGAGCCGGCACGCGCAACGTCGCGGGAATGGTCACGATCTGCTCGCCGTCTGGCAGAGGCGCGGGCGCGGAACTCACTGCAATGCACCATCCATCGCCCGCTCGGAACGGGGGCGAATGCGTCTACTTCTTCTTGTCGGCCTTCTTTTCAGCTGGCTTTTCAGTGACTTCCTCGCCGGGAGCACTGGCAGCCTCAGCCGGGGCCGCCTGTGCCGCGGGCACTGGCGCAGATGCAGCCACCGGGGCAGGAGCGACGGGCGCAGCGCCGACTTTCGGCAGTGCTTCCAGGATGCTCGCCGCGCGTGGCACGGCCGCTTCGATGGCCGATCCGATGCGCGCCGCTGCAGCCGCGTCGTAGCTGTCTGCCTTGGAAAGACCGGCGTTATCGAGGACTTGCGCGGCCATGGCGCGGGCGCTCAAATAGTCGAAACGGCGTTCGAATGCGTCGATCAAGGTCTGGTGGGTCAAAGCGTTTCCGGCCATGTCGTGCCTCCTGTCTCGTCGCAGCGTGCAGGTGTCTCGCGGCGTCGCGCGTGCTTCGAGGTCCAGCCCCGAATCCCCTCTGCGCAAACGAATGCCGTAGCCTAGCCTCTCGCGCCGGAGCGGGCAAGTCTGGACGCGCGTGTGCTCTCGACCATGCTGGGCATTGCGCGAACGCTCGAATCCCGTATCCTCTACGATCTGCCGGTGGAAATCTGTCGCTGCCGGCCGCTCGTCCGAGCGTTCCTCCGTCAGCTGTCCTTGCGCTCGATTCCCTGAGGCCAAGCCATGTTGCGAGCCGTCCGGTCGATCAGTTCCCAGGTAGCCGCCATCGTCCTCGTGGCTTTCACGGCCATGGCATGCAGCGACAACATCCAGGGCGGCCTCATCATGCCCGCGGATGCCAAGGGCGACGCCAAGTATCCCAAGTTCCCCGACAGCGTCGACGCGAAGGACGCCCAGCACGCAGACAACGGCGAAGAAGACGCGGAGTCCGAGCCCGATGTGGTGACCAAGCGCGTCATCATCCCGATGCTCAACATCATGGTGCCGCAGGTCATTGCACCGAACGGTTCCGCCGCGCAATTGCCTATTTATGCCAAGGTCATCGACTACACGCTCGGATCGCCGGCCGACGGCGTCGCGGTCATGTACGAAATCAAAGAGAACAGCGGCCCCAATGGCCCCGGCGCTGGCTACCTGGACTCGCAGATGACCGCGACAGACGCTGGCGGCTTGTGCGGCAACGTCTTTCACGCCAACAAGAGTGCCGCCACCGACTACAAGGTGTGCCTGTCCTGCGAAGGCGCCGATACCGTTTGCGTCGACATCTCCGTGACCGACAACCCCAAAGGCGGGATCAAGGTCAAGATGGTGTACGACAACCAGATCGCCATCGGCGAAGTCGCGGTGCGCATCGTGCCGTCGCCCTTCACGTGCGCGACCTTCAAGCCGGTGTTGGCGCCGACGGCGATGCTGAGCAAGACCGGGCAGTTGTCTGACACGATTGAGTTCAATCCCATCGCCGCCGACAAGAAGTACGGCGTCTACGTGCTCGGCAAGGACATGGACGGCCATCTCGGCGCCGCGGGTTGCGCCGACGCCATCTACGTCCAGGACAAGTTCACCACTGATGTCACAGTGAATGTCTACACCTTGCCCTACCAGGCCGCCGGCCCGTACGACATGGTGAACCACTTCGACTTCACCGGGGCGATTCCTGGGCAACTCGGCAAGATCCTCGATACCGCCGTGCAAATCTTCTATGATCCCGGCGCGTTCATCATCGAGCAGGTCAAGAACCTCATCAAGAACTGGCTACCCGGCATCCTCGTCGATGCCGCGTTCGGCCTCTTCGAGAAGCAATTGTCCAAGGTCGTCACGGACTGGCTGCTCAACAGTTCGCCGCCGTGGATGCAGTCCTTTTTCGGCATGGGTCAAGATGTGTTGCAGATCGTCAAGAAACTTGAGATGTTGGCGATCCTGAAGATCTTCAAGGTCAGCAATGACTTCAACATCAATGGTGAGATCGATTTCACGGGCGTCAATCTCTATTGGAAGTTAGGTTGCGACAAGTCGGACCCGAACTACGCGGATTGCGGCAAGTTGTCACTGGACATGTCCAAAGCGGTTACCGATCCCAACTTCCCGCTCGACTTCCTGAGCGGCAAGATCACGGGCACGATCTCGCAGCAGAAAAAGCTGACCATCGATTCCGGCACGATCAAGCTGAACTACGGCAAGCTGATCATGTACGTGCTGATGGAGGTGGTCTTGAAGAAGATTACCGGCCAGAACAGCTTTTCGGGTGCCATCTCCGCGCTCATCAACTGCAAGGGCATCGCAGGAGCCATCGGCTCGATCGGCATCATCAAGGCGTCGGATGTCGAGAATGCCTGCAATACCACGGTGAATTTGCTGGTCCTGCCCCTCGAATCCATGATCAGCGGCTTGGCCCTCGACTCGAAGCTTTCCCTCACGGGTGGCTGCAACATGGTCGATGAAAACGACGACTTGAAAGTCGACAAGCTCATCGATGGCTACTGGGTCGGCAACATCGTCGCGGACACGCCCGGCAAGCCGTTCTCGGGTGATTTCACCGCGACCAAGCAGCCCGGGTTCTAGGCGTCGCGCTTTGCTGCTAGACTGTCCAGCCTTGCGGCAAACACTGCCCTGAACCGATGTCGATGCTTCGTATTGCACAACTCCTGGCTCTCGCCACGCTGCTCGCTGCGTGTGGTGGACCGCAGCTCGATCGCCTCGCGAGCGAGCCTGACGGCGCTGAGAAATGGACGCAGCCGGTCACGCGCCGCACGCACCCGGCGGTCGATGGCGTGCAGCAGTTCATCGCGGCAATGCAGACGTCAGACTCGGAAAAGGCTTGGATGCAGCTGAGTTCCGACACGCGCAAGGCGCTGCAGCAAAAGGCCGCGCCCTTGGGCTTGCGCGGCCCGGACTTGCTGCGCATGCGCAAGATGCCTGTCGGCGAGACGCTGGCAAGCGCCGTTCCCATGGATTTTCTGGCGCTTTTTGCAGTGCGCGGCATCAAGACGTTGCGGGTGCTGCCCGGGCCGGACACGACGCCTCCTGAACAACCCGTGGAATTGACGGGTCTCGATGGCGTTCGCGTGGTGACATTGCGTTTCGAGGGCTATGCATGGCGCCTGCACCAGCCGGATCTGGCGATGCCGGAGCTGCATCCATGACCCTGTCCCTGGTGCGCAAGGCGCGAGAAGCTGAATCGCAAGGCCTGTTCGCGCGCCGCGTCTACATCGAGACGATGGGCTGCCAGATGAACGTCTATGATTCTGAGCGCATGGCCGAGGCGCTTGGGCGGCACGCGTACACCGTGACGGCGGACATGGAACTGGCCGATCTGGTGGTGATCAATACCTGCAGCATCCGCGATCGCGTCGAGCACAAAGTGCTGTCGATGCTGGGCGCGCTGCGCAAACTCAAGGAACACAATCCCGATCTCGTGATTTGCGTGGCCGGCTGCGTGGCGCAGCAGGTCGGCCGGGGTCTGCTCGCCCGCGTGCCGCACCTCGATCTGGTGATCGGCCCGGATCAGATCGCGGCCCTGCCGGAACTGGTGGCTGCGGCGCGCGACAAGCAGCAGCGTGCGGCGGCGACCGAGTTCGTTCACCGCAAAGATTATGCATTTCCGGATGTCATGGCGCCAGAGGACGGTCGCGTGTCGTCGTTCGTGACCGTGATGAAGGGATGCAACAAGATCTGCTCGTTCTGCATCGTTCCTTTCACCCGCGGGCGCGAAGTCTCCAAACCGTCGCAGCAAGTGCTCGATGAGATTCAACTTTTGGTGCAGCACGGTGTCCGCGAAGTAACCCTGCTGGGCCAGAACGTCAACAGCTACGGCAAGGATCGCAAGGACGAGGTCGATTTCGCGACGCTGCTGCGTCAAGTAGGCGACATCGATGGACTTTTGCGCGTGCGCTTTACGACCTCGCACCCGGTCGACTGCACGAACGCGCTGCTTGAGGCGTTTACGCAAGTGCCCAAGCTAATGCCGTTTTTTCACCTGCCCGTGCAATCAGGTTCCGAAGCTGTGCTGCGCGCGATGCGGCGCGCCCACGGCGTCGACGATTACCTTCAACGAATTGAGCGATTGCGCGCAATCGCGCCGCACGTTGCGCTATCAACCGACATCATCGTCGGTTTTCCCGGCGAGACCGACGCAGATTTCCAGCTCACCCTCGATCTGCTGGAGAAGGTGCACTTCACATCGCTGTATACCTTCATGTATTCGGCGCGGCCAGGCACCACTGCTGCAGCGTTGCCCGACGATGTGCCGCTGAGCGTCAAGAAGGCGCGTCTGGCCCAAGTGCTCGCGGCGCAAGATCGCATGTCACAGGCGTGGCTGGCGGGTTTTCGCGATCGGGAAGTCGAGGTGCTGTTCGAGGGCTTGTCGCGCGCTGCGGCGCTCGGACCCAACTCCCTGCTGGGACAGCTGGATGGGCCGCCGCAGGTGACGGGGCGCACGCCTCAGAATGTGCCTGTCAACGTGCCGGCGCCCGATGCGCAAGCGCTGGCGGCGTGGCCGGGTCGCCTCGCACGGGTGCGCGTCGATCGCGTGCATCCACATTCGCTTTCCGGGACGCTGGTAGGCCTACATCCGTGACATCTGGCGCAAAAACGTCGCGCTGGCGCTTCCTGCCCGCTGTCATCTGGGCGGCGGCAATCTGGGCAGAGTCATCGACGACCTGGCCTGCGATGCCGCACGAGGCGACGTGGCTGCCGCAGTGGCTGCCCGCTGACAAGGTCGCGCACGGGCTGCTGTTTGGCGTGCAGGCCCTGCTCATCGCGGCGCCGATCCGGCAGCGCAACCTGCGCGTCGTGACCTTGGCGTGGGTGCTGGCTGTGGTGTGGGGCGCCGCGGACGAAGTGCACCAGTTGTGGGTGCCGGGACGCACCTCCGATCCGTGGGACTGGTTCGCGGATGGACTGGGGGCGGCGATCGCGCTGGCGATGCTTCAATTCCTGGCAAGATGGCAACGAAAACCAGGCAGCGCCTCAAGGCCCCTATGAGCCTGCGTCGGTCCATCGATTGGCGCGTGCGCGACGAACCGCGTCGACGTCGGCGATGCGTGTGGCGTTGGCGACTCGGGAATACTCTGTGACATCGCGATGGTAGCGCTCCACCAGGGTGGGCAGGTGCGCATGCGAGATGAAGCGGGCTGGCGGTGTGTAGCCGGACGGCGTGCGCGAGTCCGCGGGCAGACCGAAAGCCGCAGCCAGCGCCTCGACCTCGCGGTCGATGGCGGCGATGCGCGTCCAAACCTCTGAGACACTGCGCAAATCCTTGCGGCAAGCATCGCCCAACGGCAACTCGAGACCGGCAGGCAGAAAGGACGCGACGCTGCGTTCGAGCGCCGCTTCGTAGTCCGTGGCGGGCACGGCGGTCAGGGCCAGCCACGGCTCTGTGGCGGCCAGTTCGCCAGCCACGAGCGAGGCAAAGGCGGCTCCCAGCGCCTGGGCCCGCGCCCGCAGCGACCGCACCTGATCTTGACTCAGACCGTCGGCCGCCGCGCTGTCCAGGAAGCGCCGCCGCATTTCACGTTCGGGATACGACGCCAGATCCTCGCCAAGAAGCCCGACGATCACGGCGGCGGTGGCCATCAAGTGCTCCCGCGCTGCATCCAAAGCTGACGACATGGGGACCTCCAGCCTGCAAAGGTGACGCAGAACCCGGCTGCTGACAAGTGGATCGAGGGGTCGCGCCGCCGCACGCGGCTTCGCGCTGTGCACGCACCCCCACCCGAACCGATGCGGCGTGCTCAGCCCGGCTTGTCCACGACGAAGTCGCCGAGCACCAACGTATCCATCTGCGTCTTCTGAAAACACGCCAAGGCGTCTTCAGGCGTACACACAATAGGCTCGTTGTTGTCATTGAACGACGTGTTGAGAATCATCGGCACGCCGGTCTTGGCGAAGAATGCCTGGATGAGGCGGTAGTAACGGCCATTGTCCGCCTCGGTCACCGTCTGCAGGCGGCAGGAGCCATCGACGTGCACCGCAGCCGGGATGCGTTCTCGCTGCCCCGCGCGGACGGCAAGGGCAAACAGCATGAATGGACTGTCCATATCCGGCGTGAACCACTGACCGGACTCTTCACGCAAGACACTGGCGCCGTAGGGGCGAAAAGCCTCGCGGTGTTTGACCTTGGCGTTGAGGGTGTCCTTCATCCGCGGATCCCGCGCGTCCGCGAGGATCGAACGATGCCCCAGGGCGCGCGGCCCGAATTCCATGCGCCCATCGAACCAGCCCACCACCTTGCCGTCGGCGATGCGCTGGGCAACGTGCTCGAGCAGCGCCGGTTCCTCGAACTCGCGCGCCGCGACGCCGCGGGTGGCCAACACACGTCGAATGCGGCTCGCCGGGTACGAAGGACCCAGGTAGACGTCGCTCAGGACATGGCGCCGTTCGCCGCCTAGGAGGCCGCACCAGGCAAAGAGCGCCGCGCCCATGGCCGTACCCGCATCGCCGGCAGCCGGTTGCACGAACAGGCGCGAAAATGGTGTTTCTGCAATAATTCTGCTGTTTGCCACGCAATTCAGGGCGACACCGCCTGCCAGACACAGGTCCGAGCGGCCCGTCTGCGCGGCGATGTGGCGCGCGATCGTCAGCAGCATTTCCTCGAGCAAGGCCTGCAGACTGGCTGCCATGTCCTTGTGATGCTGCGTCAATTCTCCGCCCGGCACCCGGGCTGGCCCAAACAGGCGCACGAAGCGTTCCGTGTACATGCGGCGGCCATGGCCAAAGCAGAAGTAGTCGGGATCGGGGCGAAAGCTGCCGTCTGCGCGCAAGTCCATGAGCGTACGCAGCTTGTCCAGGAAGACCGGGTGGCCGAGATCCGACAGGGCCATGACCTTGCCTTCGCCGCGGTTGGCCTCGAAGCCCAGGTAGGTCGTCAGTGCCGTGTAGACAAGTCCAAGCGAGTTCGGGTAGTTCAGCTCACCGCGCAACGTGATCTGGTTGCCGTCGCCGACTCCCCAGGTCGTGGTCGCCCACTCCCCAACGCCATCGACGGTCAGTAGCGCCGCGCGATCAAAAGGTGAAGCAAGAAAAGCACTTGCTGCATGGGTCAGGTGGTGCGGCAGAAACAGGGTCGAGCCGGTATACCCCAGATCGACCCTGAGTTTCAGCGGCAGCACAAGCCGTTCCGAGAGCCAGGACGGCATCGTGCGCACGAATTGCGGCAGCGAGAAAGGAAAGGAGCGCGCGTGATCGGTCAGGACGCGTTCCAGCTTCCAAAATGGCTTTTCGTAGAAGACGACGTGATCGATGTCGAGCATCGTGATGTCGCCGACTTTCAGGCAAGCGTCGATGGCGTGAACGGGAAATGCGGCGCTCGATTTGACGCGGTCAAAACGCTCCTCCTGCGCCGCGGCCACGACGACGCCATCGCGCACGAGGCAGGCCGCCGAATCGTGGTAGAAGCCCGAGATCCCGAGGATGTTCATGCGCCTACAATCCAGCGTACAGGAAGGTGACCACCGTGCCGGGCCCGACATAGAAGGCGATCAATGCCAGCAACACGAGCATGACGAGAACGGGCGCAAGAACATACGCCTTGCGCCGACGCACGAAGTGGAACGCTTCCCTCAAGAGATACCAGAGCTTCATGCGGAGCGACCTTTGGTCAGCTTTGCCGTTTCGCGTCTTCCAAGGTGGGGGCGCAACCTTGGGCCTCCAACCAGTAGCCGTGGGCGTGGCTGCGGTACCCGGCGAAACGTCGCCGCGCGAACACGGCCATCGCCACGGCCGTGAGGCCGATGCCAAAGACATAGATCAGCACGAGTCCCACGGCCAACAACACGCGCGTGACGGTGGCCGCGATGCGCGCGGTGATGCGCTTGAATCGTTCGAGCATGCGTATGCAGTGCCTCCGCCGCACATCATAGCCGAGCGCGCATCCGTCACAATGGCCACGCGCATGACCGAGCGGTTCCTTGACCCGCCCGGCGCCGACGGCTAGCGTGGTCGGACGCGGATCGGGTGACATGGCGACCATCTACCTCGACAATGCTTCGACGACCCAGCCCGATGCGCGCGTGCTCGACGCGATGGCGCCGTACAGCGCAGAACAGTTCGGCAATGCTGCCGCGACGCATGCCCACGGCCGCACGGCAGCGCAAGCAGTGGAGCAAGCGCGCGCGGGGATCGCGCGGGCACTGTCCGCCTTGCCAGAGGAGATCGTCTTTTGCTCGGGAGGCACGGAGGCCAACAACTTCGCGATCCTGGGAACGGCATGGGCAGCGCCGCCGGGCAAACGTCACCTCGTCGTCTCGCCGATCGAACACGCCAGCATCCTGGCGCCTTGCGCGTGGCTGGAGCAGCAAGGTTGGCACGTGACGCGACTGCCGGTGGACAGCGAAGGCTTTGTCGATCCCGATGATGTGCGACGTGCGCTGCGGCCGGAGACAGTGCTCGTCTCGGTGGGGCAAGCGAACAATGAGATCGGGACGTTGCAGCCAATCGATGCCATCGCCGCAGTCTGTGCGGAACGCTGTGTGCCCCTGCACACGGACGCCTGTCAATCCTTCACGCGCGTCGCGCCGGTCGGTGCGGATCTGGTCGCGGTCAACGGGCACAAGATCCATGGTCCCAAGGGGATCGGCGCGCTGCGCATCCGTTCGGGCTTGCGCCTCGAACCGCTGCTGCGCGGCGGCGGCCAGGAGTCGGGGCTGCGCGCCGGTACGCTGAACACGCCCGGAATCGTCGGCCTCGGCTGCGCGGCCGGGCTGGCGACTGCAGATGAAGCGTTGAAAATTGGCAAGTTGCGCGACGATCTTGCCGAAAGCATCCTCGCAGGCATCGATGGCGCACGGCTGAACGGTCCGCGGGTCAACCGCTTGTGCACCAACCTCAACGTTTGCCTCTCAGGCTGCTCGGGGCGCCGGTTGGTGGCCGCGCTCAGCCGCCTCGGCGTCTCCGTTTCGCGCGGATCTGCTTGCGCGTCTGGCGCCACCCAGCCAAGCCACGTTCTGACGGCCATCGGCTTGACCGCCGAGGACGCCGACAGTTCGCTGCGCCTGACGTTGTCCAAGTGGACGACAGCTGACGACATCGTGACGGCCACCAGCATCCTGCGCGATGCTGTGCGCGCCCTGCGGAGCCTACCGTGACCGATGACCGCAAACCCGACGAGCACTTGGATCTCCGCGGCGTGCGCTGCCCGGCCAACTCGGCGCGTGCGCTGGTGCGCCTGCAAGGCATGGATGCGGGGCAGTTGCTGGAGATTCTGGTGGACGATGGCGAGCCGATCGCGCATGTTCCGGAGGTGTTGGATGACGAAGGGCACCGCATCCTGAGCCAGGTGCGCACCCAAGGCGCGTGGCGTCTGGTGGTTGCAGTCGGAGGCTGATGTGACATTGAGTATCGAGCGCCGGATGTGCACCCGCTGCGTGCTGCCGGAGAGTCCACCCGACATCACCCTGAATACACAAGGCTTATGCAGCGTCTGCACCGCTACCGACGCCTTCAAGGCCGAGATTCCCCAAGGAGAGTTCCTCGAGACCGACTTCGTTCGCATGTTGGCGAAATACAGAGGCAAGTCCAAGCACGACTGCATGGTCATGTGCAGCGGCGGCAAGGACTCGACGGCGGCGCTCTACTACATGAAGCGGCGCTACCACATGAATCCATTGGCATTCATGTTCGATCACGGCTTCGAGACACCGGAAGCCATCGAGAACGTCCACAATGCCGTCGAGGCGCTCGGCGTCGACTTCATCTTCTACCGCACCAACGAAATGAAGGCCTTGTTTCGCAAGATGGTGGAGTCGCGCACCCAGGCGGTCATCTGTCATCCCTGCTCGATGTGGTACATGCAGTTGACGTTTGACTTGGCAGCCAAGTTCGAAGTGCCTTTGATCATTGCCGGATGGACCAAGGGTCAATCGACACGGCCAGGCGTGATGACCAAGTGTGCCTGCAACGTCGATGCGCCCGAGTACCAGTCGATGGGCAAGGCGACCAAGGCCTTCTTGGCAACACTCAAGGATGATCCGCAGTTCAAGGACTTTCCGACGTCGATGGAGGAAGTCATCGCGCGCGCCAAGAAAAAGCACAAGGCCGTCGTGATGTCGCCGCACTGGTTCCTCGACACGCATCCAGACGAGTATGTGGCGCTCATCCAGCGGGAACTTGGATGGAAATATCCGGTCCAGAGCTATCCGGGCAAGTCCACGAACTGCTCGCTGAACTTCGTCTCGGCCCGCAACTCTCTGCGCAATTACGGCTATACGCATTACCATGTCGAGATGTCCAAGCTTATCCGCCAAGGTCTGATGACGCGCGCGGAGGCCATCGACCTGCTGCGCCTCGACGTCGAGCAGGACATCCTGGACGAGATCGGAGCCAGGCTTGGCTGCTCTGTCGAGTGAAGCGGCGGCAAGTCGATTTCGTCAACGCTTTCTGAGCGTTCTGGCGGTCTTGGCTGTCGGCGTGGGTCCGTTTGCCGGTTGGGAAGGCGTGCTGCGCGCCATCGAGTACCGCGCGCCGAGCGACCCTTACCACGTAGGATTCACTCCACAAATTGGGATCTTCGAGCGCAGCGGCGATGCCTTCGTTGTGGCATCGGCCTACCGCTCCACCTGGCACACCGCGGCGTTTGCGGCCGCCCGCAAGTCTGGAAATCTGCGCATCTTTGCCGTCGGCGACTCGGTCACATGGGGCCATCGCGGCAACGAGTTTGCTACGCCGCTCGTCGCTTATCCCGAGCAGTTGCAGGATCTGCTGCGCCGGCAAAGGCCGGATCGCAGCGACGAGGTCCTCAATTGCGGCGCTCGCACCTTCGGCAGCGAGCGAGTCACGCGTGTCGCCCAAGAAGTGTTGCAGTTCTCGCCGGATGCCTTGCTGGTCAACGTTGGCACGAGCGAACACCTGGAGGGCGATCTCCACGCCAGCCTCGGTCGCCGCGCCCGGCGCATGCCTTCATGGTTCGGAGACTTGCGCATTGTCCAGATGCTGCAGAGCTGGCTGCGGCCACACCCGACGGGCCTGACACTCCTGCAGTCGCGCGAACGCGACCCGGCGCTGCGGGCGTCGTTCGTGGCACCCGAATCGATCCTGACAAGCGACGCGCAACGCGACCGCATGGTGCAGGCGGCCAAAGAGCGCTTGCAGGCGCTGGCGCGCGACTGCGGCGTAAAGGGCGTGCCCATCGCGTTGGCCACCGTGCCGTCCAACCTGCGGTTTGCGCCCTTTGCCACGCACTTCGCCGATTCCCGTGCCCAGGTTCGCGGCGAGGCGCTGATTGCGCGAACGGGTGCGCTTCTCGACGCCGGCAAGGCGGCCGAGGCGCTCGCGTTGTTGACGCCAGCGGTCGCTCAGCATCCGGAAGCTGCCGGGCTGCATTACCGCCGTGCGCAGGCGTTGGACCGGCTTGGTGATCGAGCGGCGGCGCGCCTCAGCTACCTGCTGGCGCGCGACACCGATGCCTGCCCGGCGCGCGCACTCGGGGCATTCAACGACATGGTGCGCCAACTCGCCCGTGACGTGCCGGGCGTGGTCCTGGTCGACATGGAGCGCTTGTTCGAGGCGGAAGTGCCTGATGGCATCCCGGACGACCGCCTGTTCCTCGACAACTGTCACCCGCGGCCCGCCGTCCACGCGCGGATGGCACAAGCGCTATGGCAGGCGCTGATCCGGGCAGGCGTCGTCCGCTAAGGCCAACGCCCGATGATTCAAGCTATTCTTGCTCAAGCGTGATGTTGCGCCAGGAGTCTGTCGGTGACGCTTATCGCAGGCGCGCCCTCAACCGCTCGGTCAGTACGACCAGGGCCGGAATCTGCACCCCTTCGGCCTGGATCTGGTTGGCCAGTTCCCAAAGCGATCCGAGCTTCAATTCGTCGACCAGGACACCACGCACGGCCTCGCCGCCCGGCTGGCTGCCGGCCAGCGTCCGGGCCACGCGCACCGCCAGACGGAACAAGGTATAGCCCAGGCCCTGCCCCAAGCTGGCCAGGGCTGCCGACTCCCAACGCGTCTGCGGCGTTGCGCCGGCAATCTGGATCAGCAGCTCCGCCAGACCGGTGACCTCGGCCGTGCCGAAGTAGACCGCAACCGCGTCGTCCGCGCTGATCCCTGCTTCCTGGCCCAACTGCCAGATCGCATACAGGTTTGACCGTGCACCGATGGCGGCAACCTCTTGCGCGAGCGTCGCCGGTACGCCCGCCGCCGTCCATGTCGCCGCCTTGGCCTGGGCCTCGCTCTTGCGCTTGGCCGGTTGCGCGTCGCCCACCTTGGCCGTCAGGGGTTGCGCCCACGCACGCACCTTGTCGATGTTCGCCAGGAACTCGAACAGGCCGTCGCCGGGGAAAGTCGACAGCAGCCAGTGCGTCGCTGCTGCGGCGGCAGCCTCCAACGTCGCGATCGCCTCGTACTGCACCGCGGTCGGTACCTTGCCGTCCAGGGCGATCACCGCATCGCGCAGCGCAGGCAGGCCCAACAATTGGATCGACGCCGTGTGCGCCTTGCACAGATCCACCACGGAGCGGTCGAACTCGATGGCCAACTTGGGCAACAGCAGCGCGCTGCCGAAGTCGACCAGTTCGTTGGCCCACAGCGTGCACACAATCTCGTGCCGCAACATGTGTTTGTCGATCGCGGCGCTGAAACGCTCGCGCACCTGCACCGGGAAATAGTAGTCCAGGTACTGCCCGTCCACGGCGAGGCTGGACTGCGCGTCAGCGACCAGTTCGTTGTAGACCCACATCTTGGCAAACGCCGTCGTTCTGGCGAGTTCCGGCCGGGTCAGGCCAAGGCCGGCCTTGCGCCGCTCGCCCACTGTCTCCTTGGACGGCAACATCTGGATGTTCTGGTCGATCTTCAATGTCTGCGCGATGAAGCGGATCGCATCGCCCCAGGCGCGCATGCGACCAGCCGACTGGCCCTGCGCAACCGACAAACCAAGCGATTGATTGTAGTTGTTGTGCAACACAAGTTTGCAGACGTACTGGTCGATCGACAGCAGCACCTCATCGCGCAGCGCTTGATCAACCGCGCCCGACTGCATCAGCGGCGCGAACAGGATCTTGAGGTTGACCTCATGATCCGACATGTCCACGCCCGCCGAGTTGTCGACGGCATCGGTGTAGATATGCCCACCGCGCAAAGCGAATTCGACACGCGCGGCCTGTGTGAAGCCCAGGTTGCCGCCTTCGCCGACCACCTTGCAGCGCAGTTCGGTTGCGTCGATGCGCAATGCGTCGTTGGTGCGGTCGCCGACGTCCGTGTGCGTCTCGTGGCTCGCCTTGACGAAGGTGCCGATGCCGCCGTTCCAGAAGAGGTCGCACTCCATTTTCAGAATGGTCTTCATCACTTCATCGCCCGACATGTCAGTGCGATCGGTGCCGAGCATGGCGCGGACTTCCGGGGTCAAGGCGATCGACTTGGCCGTGCGCGGGAAGATGCCGCCGCCCTTGGAGATCAGCGCTTCGTTGTAGCTCGCCCAACTCGAACGCGGCAGGTCGAACATGCGCCTGCGCTCCGCAAACGATTTGGCCGCATCCGGATTCGGATCGAGGAAGATGTGGCGGTGATCGAAAGCCGCGCGAAGCTGAATGGTTTCCGAGAGCAACATGCCATTGCCGAACACGTCGCCCGACATGTCGCCGATGCCGAAGACCGTGAGCGGGTCCTTCTGCGTATCGATGCCCAATTCGCGGAAGTGGCGTTGCACGCAGACCCAGCCGCCCTTGGCCGTGATACCGTAGGCCTTGTGATCATAGCCTTTTGAGCCGCCGGACGCGAAGGCGTCGCCCAGCCAGAAGCCGCGCGCCAATGCGATGCCGTTGGCGGTGTCGCTGAGGTGGGCCGTGCCCTTGTCGGCGGCGACGACCAGGTAGGGGTCGCCTTCGTCGTAGACGACGACGTCTTCAGGGTGAATCACCTTGCCATGCACGAGGTTGTCTGTCACGTCGAGCAGGCCGTTGATGAAGATTTTGTAGTGATCGTCGGCCTGACGGCGCCGCGCCTGGTCATCGCGCTCCGGCTTCTTCAGGACAAATCCGCCCTTGGAGCCGACTGGAACGATCAACGTATTCTTGACCATCTGCGTCTGCATCAAACTCAAGATTTCCGTACGGAAATCGTCGATGCGATCCGACCAGCGCAAGCCACCGCGGGCAATCCTGCCGCCGCGCAAATGGATGCCCTCGACACGTGGGTCGTAGACCCAGATCTCGAACAGCGGCCGAGGCTCCGGCATCAACTCCACGTCAGCGCAGCGGAACTTGAAGGACAACGCGCGCGCCTCGTCCGGCCTCTGGAAGAAGTTGGTGCGCAGCGTCGCCTGAATGAAGTTCGCGAACATCCGCAGGACCTTGTCCTGGGTAGCGTCCTGAACACCGCGCAGTTGTTCTGCGAAGCGCGCCTCGACCTCGTGCACGCGCTGCGTGCGATGCCGACTGGTCTTGCTCAGCACTTCTCCTGTGTTGCCATCCAATCGCGGCGCAAAGCGGGCGTCGAACAAGTCGATGAGCGTGCGCGCCAACTCCGGCTGGGCGAGCAACACCTGCTGCACGAGCCCGACCGGGAACGACGTACCGAGCTGGCGTGCATAGCCAACGAACGCTCGAATGACCTGAAGTTGCCGCCAGTCCAGCCGCGCCGGAAGCAGAAGGCTGTTCATCGCGGTGGCATTCATGCGGCCATCGAACACGGCGTGCAGCGCCTCGAGGAAGGCCTCGCCGTGCTCGAGCAGGTGGGGGCCCTGACTGGCGCTGGCGTCGATGCGGTAGGTCTCGAAGAAACTGACGTTGCCGTTCGTGTCGCAGATGCGGGTCGTGGTCTCGCCCAGAACACGCAGGCCGAAGTTGTCGAGAATCGGCAGGATATCGGTCAGCGCCGTATCGGCGGGGCCGTAGCTGCACAAGCGCACCGTGCCCTCGGCGACATCGCGCGTGTCCTGGCGCAACCGCAGCTGGACGCGGCTGCTGTCGCGCGAGGCCTCAAGACTCGTCAGATCCTCAAGGAGATGGCGCGCTTCAACGTGGTGGTGGTAGTCAGACGGAAATGCGTCGCCGTAGAGCAGGCTGAGACGATCGATCTCGGCGTCGCTGACGTCGCAAGCCTTGAGCATCTCGCGCATCGTGTCGAGCCACGGGCTGACCAGCGCGACGACGGCGGACTCCAGGCCATCTGCATCCGGCGCCTTCAACTGCGCGTCAGCAAATAGCAAAAAGTCCAGAATGACGGTCTCGGTCTTGCCGACCAGCAAGCGGAACTGCACGTCATCGGCGCCGAAGACCAGTTGCAGGTGGTCCTCGATGCGCATGCGCAGATCCTCGCCGTAGCGCTGCTGCGACATCATGACAAACACCTGTGCGCCAGAACCGATCGGATTGATGCGGTAACTGACGCGCGGCGCGCCGCCGAAGTCGACGTCGATCGCGTCGTTGATCAAGGCACAGATGCGGTCGTCCGACGCGCTGAACAGGTAGGTTAGTGGCATGCGGTCAAAAAAGCTGAGAAACACCTTCATGCGGTGCGAGGCTGGCACGAGATCCTCGGCGGCGACCATGCGCGCGAGGCGGCGGCGCAGGATGGGCACGCTGCTGGCTTGACCGGTGACCGCCTTGTACGTGAACAGACCTTGGAACACGATGCCGCCTGCGGCCTTGCCGTCCGTATCGACCATGCGGATGCGAATCTCAACAAGCGGCGCGGCGCGGTGGATCGGCGACGGGATGCGCGACTGATAGATGGAAACAAGCGGTGCCGACTCGGCAAACGCCTGGCGCGGGTCGCCTTCGACGCCGACCTGGGTCAGCGTATCGTAGCGACCCAAGCCGAGGCGACCTGTGGGACGACCCTGGTCGTCAAAGCCGTAAGCGCCGACGAACACGAAGTGATCCTCTGCCAGCCAATCGCAGAAATCGACCGCCTCGGCGAATTCGGCGTTCTGGCCAGCGGCCTCGACCCAGTAGGTCAGCGCACTGTGCACGTCGCGCACGAGTTTACGCATCTGCTTGAAATCGCCAGCGATACGCGCAGCTCGTTCCAGGTGTTCGCGCACAGTCTCGCGAATTTGCGCTGCGCGATCACCGACGCTGGCCACGGAAAGCAGATGGCAACTGAAGGATTCGGCGCCAGATCGCGGATTGTCCGGCTGAATGTTGCGCAGCAGACCATCGGCATCGCGCTCGATCGGCAGAATCATGTTGAGCGTACCGAGCACATGGACGTCCATGCGCTTGAGGGCCAGCTTGATCGTGTCGATGATGAACGGCTGGTCCGCCATGCACGTCTCCAGGACGAACATTGGAAGATCATAGCCATGCGTGGCCTTGCGCGGCTGCGAGCACCCCACCAGCAGGCCATCCGGCTTGCGGACATGCACCGTCTTGAGCGTATTGAGAATGTGGCCCGGGAAAGCCTCTGCCGGGTGACGGTTGATGAATTCGCCGTCAGCGCGCTTGAGCACAGCGTCGGCGATGAAGTGCGCCTGCGCGAGTTCGGCTTGCGACCCGTAGATCGTGGCTTCGCGCACGAGACGCGTCAGCCGCTGGCGGCGATCGTCGCGATCGATGGCGCGGCTGGTGGGCAATTCGTAGACGCCCGACGAACGGACGGAACGGACGGGGGTCGTGTTCGAGGAGGACATGGAGGAACCTCTGGGTGTAGGAGGCCGGTCTCAGGGACGTCAGAAACGGTGCACCCTGCCAGCTTCGCGCGCCGGTATATCGCTTGGCTGACGCACCGTCTAGACGCGCTGCGTCATGGCGGCCACTGGCGTCTTCTTTATAGTTTCACTTAGTTTTTCTGACGCGACGTTTCCGTTGACTGCGCGGGCCCGACCATTCACGATGGGGACAGGCAAACGCGCCGAAACATGACGCTGTGCCCCGCCAGCGACGCGCGCGCAAAGGAACCGCAGATGCACACGCGACGAACGAACAGGCGCCGCGCCAACGGCTTCACGCTCATCGAACTCATGATCGTCGTGGTCATCATCGCGGTGATGGCGACAGCTGCTGTCGCTTCCTACAAGCGCTTTTCACGGCGGGCGCGCGTACAGGAGGCCATCGCGTTCCTCGCAGACATTCGCATCAAGCAGGAAAGCTACTACCAGACCTACCACCGCTATGTGGCGACCGAGAACGGCGACTGGTGGCCGAAAGACATGAACTGGCAAACCTTGGACGTTGTTTGGGGAATCGATTGCAGCAAGCCGGGCGATGTCAGCGCCCACCAAGGCTGGTGCGCGCTCGGCGCAGGCTACCGCGCGGACGAACAGGCTAACTTTTCGTTCATGGTCGACGCGCGCAACCCCGCCGTGCCGGTGGTGCCGCCCGTGCAGTACGTCAAGAATCCGAATCAGGACTGGTGGTACGCCCGAGCGCGCGCAGACTTCACCAACGACGGTGTGTACTCGAACATCTACTTGTCGTCGGAATTGCGCGAACCGTTTCTGGAAAACGAACTCGAGTGAACCCGGGGCGGCGGGTCCATGGTTGGGGGTCAAGCGCCAAGAACACTGCGAACTGCGGTGACCAGCGGTGCGCGATCGCTGCATTCGCGCGCCAACAACCGCGCGAAATCCCGAAATAGTCCAGGTTCTCTCAGCTTTTCAGCGTCGATCTCGAGTTGCCCGAGTTCATCGCGAAAAGGGCGCGCAGTCAGCCCGGGCGACGTCGCCATGGCACGAAGGCGCACACAGCGCCCCCGAAACGCGGCGTGGGCGTCGAGATCGCGCAGCAGGACGAGCCCGCCCGATGTCGAACGGTCGCGCAGCGGCGCTGCCAGTATGGCGTGAAGCAAGGCGGCAACGGCATCCGGCTCGGCGGCAAGGCGCGCCGGCAGCCAGGCTGGGTCGTCGTCTGCGAGCAGGCGTGTGACGGCGGCCATGCGCCTGGTTGGCCAGTCCGCGGCGCCGTCCGCTTGGGCAAGCATGGCAAACCACATCTCGCCGGGCCGACGATCGAAAGCATAGGCAGCAAGACGCGCGGAGCAGGCCGGTTGACCTTGGATGCGGGCGGCTTCGGCCGCGGCTGACAAACACGCGGCCCAGGACTCGCCCCGCGCATCGTAGTGGGCGGCGAGCGTCAGCACATCGTCGCTGCGACCTTGCGCGCCGAGCGCCGTTGCGAGCACGACCAGGGCGCTGCGCATCGGCGGCCAGACGGCGGCCAGGGCCATCGCCTGATCCAAGGCCGCGGCATGTGCAATAGCGGCAATCAAGCCTGAAAACAGACGATCTCGCCCCGATGGCGCGGAAACTTCACGCCACTCGGCGTGGGGCTGCGCGGCCCAAACCAGGACCAGCGACGTGACGGCGGCCAACACCTCCGGGGCGCGCTGGACAGTCACGTCGAGCGCCGCCGCCGCGTGCGCGGCCGTCTGCAGGTGCCCCTCCAGCGCCATCCGCACCAATGCATCGAGTACGCCTTGATCTGGATGTCCTTGCCCCGCCGCCAACACGGCGACGTGCACCAGACGCACGACCGCCGTCTCCGCCGCTTCTGGCAGTGCCACGAACACGACCTTGCGCGTGTCGAGGGCATCGAGCAGACGAACGGCCAATTGCGCGCCACGCAGCGGTTCAGCGGCCGCCATCGCCTCGATGCGCTGCGTCGCCGCGGCCAGTTGCCCGACCTCGAGCGATGCGGGCCGCAGGCTGTGCCGCCACGCCAATGCCGCCATGTCGATGGCCGCGTCGAGAGGCAACCGCTCGAGATCACTGAGCACACGCGAGTGCGTCGGCTCTCGCGATTCGGCGCGGACACCGGCAAGGCGGTCCCGCACGG